>Ga0209575_10000443_pt1 | contig 27456 bp, 33 predicted proteins | sample Medcelwee11metaG_FD_187172 | JGI IMG/M metagenome (GOLD analysis project Ga0209575, IMG submission 187172) | Freshwater pond sediment microbial communities from the University of Edinburgh, under environmental carbon perturbations - Medium... | ecosystem: Environmental > Aquatic > Freshwater >...
TAATCGATATTGAAAGGCGCACCAAGCGCAAGACCTGAGTCTATCGCAGGCGACCCAGCTTTCGGCCGGAACCACTCGGCATCAATTAAACCCGCAGGTATGCTTTCCCAGCCGGTCATCTTCGTGAGCTGCGGATCAGAGAAGAGGGCATTGTTGCCAGGATTCCCGCTGATCTGGCCTTTTCCAAAAAAAAGGTTTCTGTCCCACTGGACACCAAGTGCATTTGTACGGGATGTATATACCTTGCCTGCCGGTTGGCTCAAGAGGATATTGTTCTTTATCTTGATGTCAGGTATGTCTGGAGATTCTGCCCAGCTCCAGCCGAAAAAGATATTCTCCTGGCCATTGATGAGGATATTATTGTAGACCTCGATATCTTTGTATTCCTTCCAGCAGGTCATGTTGTATACCTTGCAATAGTGGCAGTTGAAATTGATATTGTAACCCCCTGTCGCTATCAGATTCCCGTAGATCTTATGTCCGCCAGCGAAGCACACTTGATAGTTAAATCCCTCGTCCTCAATCCATATGCCGTTTTGATCCCTCCCCGACACGTCATTTGCTGCCTCGTAGATGAGATTATAGCGGATCGTGGCATTCTTTGATGCCTGGACATAGACTGCCATATCGTGAAGATTGTAGAAAGTATTGTATTCGATAATGCTATTCTCATCATGATGTCCGAGATCGAGGCACTCATAGCAGTCATGCACGTTGTTGTAGGCAAAATAATTGTGGTAGCTTGTCCCTATGCCAGCAGGATCGACTCCTGTGAAATAATTGCTGCCCCCTTCACTTGTCTCTTCTCTTAAGTCCGGAGAATGTGAGAGCTCGTTGTGGCTTATCTCTGAGTCATGGCATCTTGCGATGATAACATTGCTCCGGTCATTCTTCCAAACGTGGCTCTTTGTGATGACTACATGACTGCACTCGCCTTTGCCGCCATTCACTGCATGGTCTTTTCCCAGACGAAAAGGACTCGGTCCGTTGATGCTTATCCCAGCGGTCTGGGATTCACGCACTTCAAGCTCCTGTATCCGGAGGTAACCCACATGCGCTACCGTGTCTTGCTCCTGCTTGAAAATTATTGCCTCCCATCTTCCGTCAGGTACGTCGACACCAGGCTCATCATAATTATTTCCGTCAAGTACCGGGAGCGGTTTGCCCTGACAGTTGAGATTGGGGGCGCCGCTGTCTTTCCAATAGCAGCCTATGACAACCCAGTTGGATGGGGAGCCATCAACACCTGTAAGGACCAGCTTCTCCCCGATGCCTGGAGTCAGCGTGCAGACACTTCCGCTAAGGAAATAGAGATCATCGCCATCAGCAAGTCCATGGGCATTCACCGCCTGGACACTGTTCCAGGGATTTGCGTATGTGCCTTGCCCGTTAGATGATGCGCTGCAATCGACAAAGTATTCAGCTGCAAGCGAGACATTCATGCATAGTAAGAAGACTGTAAGGATCGAGACAAAGCGCATAAGCCATCTGTGATATCCAGATATATAAGAATTGCGAAACGCTCTACCCTGCAAAAAGGGGTATCCTTGAGAAAGCACATCGTATGCTGTCAGTGGATGAGGCATTGCTGACATCAAGACTTGTTGTTATTGATATCGCACAGAGATTAAAGAATGCTGCAATGAATACGCACCCGAAGTAGATTATTAGTCAATCGAAAATATCCACCATAGATAACAGACCGGTATTGGGCGATTATTCATACCCTGGTTTTTCAGCTCAAACCAGCAGTGACTCAATGGTGGAAATATCAGATTATATCTAGTTTGAAGTATGTAATCCAAAATGCAGGAGGCCGCTTTCCAGGTTTTTGCTTTGTCAAGTAACTTTGATGATAATGCAAATGGCATGGGTTTCAGTTTCGAAAGTTTTAAATATCAACATATCAGCCTCTGTTGATATGATTCTCGAGAACAACATAAAACTCCTGAAAGCGCTTTCAGAAGAGAGCAGGTACAAAATTGTTGAACTTCTATTGAAGGGGGAAAAATGCGCCTGTGAAATACCCAAGCATATTGGCAGGACACAATCCAATACCTCCATGCATCTCACTAAATTGACTGATCTTGGTATTCTTCAATCCAGGCGTAAAGGCAAGATGATAATATACTCAATCAAAGACCTGCGTGTGTGCGATGTCTTCAAGTCATTAGGTTATCCTGAAGCAAAGATTCTCAAATCCAGCTGCTGTATGGAAAGACAGAAAAAATGAGGGGTGAATATGTATGACTGTTTTATTGTACACTGCTCCAGCATGCCCTTTTTGCGCCATAGTCAATAAATTCCTTGAACGAAATTATCTCAAGTTCACAGAGTTCGATATCTCAAAAGACAAAAGAAAAGAGGCAGAGATGCAGAGGAAAAGCAATCAGACAATTCTTCCTGTCGTTGATGCATAAGTGATTGACATGAAAACATACGACTTGAATACATTGATCTCATTCTCATCTGAGAAACCAGTGAAGAAACATTTCCTAAATTCCAAAGGATTCCATTCCGCCTTGATTTGTCTGAAGAAAGGGCTTGAGATTCCGCCACATCCTGAGGATTATGCAGTATTCTTAATGGTGATTGAAGGAAAAGGCGTATTCACAGATAAAGAAGGAAGGCATACTTTGGAAAAGAACCAGAGCATCTATATGAAAAAAGATGAGGTAAGGGGTATCAAAGCAGAGGAAGACTTGATCATACTCGGAATCCAGGACCGTGGAAAGGGAGGAGAAAAATGAAAATCGAGATATTAGGTACAGGATGCCCAAAATGCAAGATGCTTGAAGGGAATGCAAGGAAAGCACTTGCAGAATCAGGCAAGAAAGCCGATGTAGTGAAAGTCACAGAAATTGACAAGATCATAGAGTATGGCGTGATGTCAACACCAGCGATTGTCATCGACGGAGAGGTCAAGGCATACGGCAAGGTCTCAACAACTGAAGAGATAAAGAAGTGGTTGAAATGAAAATCACATCACCAGGAGTCTCAATCGTTTTCCTCGTGGTGATTCTTGCAGGATGCACAAGCCAGACACAAACAGCAGGCACGACTGTTGAGATCGCCGAAACCACTGTATCTGATGTTGAGAAGATTGAGATCTATCATTTTCATGGCACAAACCAATGCTACTCTTGCATCACTGTAGGAAAATATGCTGAGGAAACAATCAATACCTATTATGCTGAGGAAGTGAAATCAGGCAGGATAGTATTTGGCCACATCAATGCGGAACTTGCTGAGAATATGGGGCTTGTCATGAAGTATGGTGCAACAGGGTCATCTTTATGGATCGGGACATACACTAAGAACGGAACATTCAAGGCTGAACAGAATGCAAATGTATGGTATAAGATAAGCGATAAGGAGGACTATATGAATTATCTTAGAGGGGTAATTGACCAGAAACTTGCAGGTAATTGACTATGGATTTGATGGCATTCATGGAAGCGATGGGAACAAGCAACATCCCCTTATTAGCGGCATTCTTCATTGGGTTGATGACTGCGATAAGCCCATGCCCGCTCGCAACCAACATCACAGCGATCGCTTACGCATCCAAAAAGATTGACAACAGCAAGCATACAATCATCGTGAGCCTGCTTTATACTCTTGGAAGGATGTTCACATACGTCGCGATCGCATCACTTATCGTATGGTTCGGGGTGAATGTCCAGGCAGTATCATTATTCCTGCAAAAATACGGAGAAAGAGTGCTGGGGCCTCTGCTTATCTTCATCGGAGTAATTATGCTTGATATCATCAAGATCAACATATTCAAATCGAATGCAAAACTTGAGGCATTAAAAGAGAGATTGGCAAAAAAAGGATTTCTCGGAAGTTTCCTCTTAGGCGTCGTCTTTGCCTTGGCATTCTGCCCATTCAGCGGAGTATTATTCTTCGGGATGCTCATCCCGCTCGCGATCAATGCAGGAGACGGGCTCCTCATCCCGTCTGTTTTTGCGTTAGCGACAGGGCTTCCCGTCATCATATTGTCACTCATCCTTGTGTACAGTGTCTCAAAGATTGGAACGATCATGAACAAGATCCAGACTTTTGAGAGAGGGATGAGAAAAATCGTCGCTGTAATTTTCATAATCGTCGGGATATATTACACAGGTATTTTCCTGTTCGGATGGTGATTTGATATGGAAAAGAGAGACTGGATGATAATATCGATCATGGGGGGTGTTTTTGCATTATTCTACTTCATTCCTTACAACAGCGCATGGTTCAACAACTCAGTAGTCAACGGAGTGAACCTCCTGAATGATTATGCAAAACAGCATGTATTGACATGCCTTATCCCCGCATTGTTCATTGCCGGGGCGATAATCGTATTCATACAAAAAGACAAAGTCCTGAAATACCTCGGGAGCGGCGCAAAGAAATATGTGTCATACAGCATAGCCTCGATCTCAGGAGCTATTCTCGCGGTCTGTTCATGCACAATACTTCCGTTATTCGCCGGGATACGCAAGAGAGGAGCTGGATTAGGTCCAGCCATCACTTTTCTTTTTGCAGGGCCCGCGATCAATATCGCAGCAATCTTTCTCACCATGAGCGTCTTAGGATACGAGATCGGACTTGCACGAATAATCGCAGCTATCACCCTCTCAATCCTTGTCGGAGTGACTATGGCACTAATATTCAGAGAACGTCTTGAGAAAGGGACATTCTTATCGCAGGAAGCAGATGATCCAAAACTCTCAAATCTGGTAATAGTATCCTTCTTCATCCTGATGGTCGGAGTGCTTGTCGTCAACGGACTGCAAATAGACAAGGTGCTAAAATATTCTCTCATGGGATTATTGACCTTCTCAACGATCATATTGGTCTGGGTCAGATTCGGAAAAGAATTGATCGGAAAATGGCTTGAAGAGACCTGGACTTTTTCAAAGACTATACTCCCACTATTATTTGCAGGAGTCTTTGTCGCGGGATTCATAATGCCATTGCTTCCAGAATCATTGATCACCGGGCTCGTCGGACAAAACACAGTCTTAGGAAACCTTATCGCGTCAATATTCGGGGCATTCATGTACTTCTCAACTTTGACAGAGATACCGATTGTTCAGGCATTGATCTCTAAGGGGATGGCTTCTGGGCCGGCATTGGCATTGCTCCTTTCAGGGCCTTCGCTAAGCCTGCCGAATATGCTGGTCATCAGAAAAGTGTTGGGGACAACAAAGACCGCAGTGTATGTCGGACTCGTCATAGTGTATTCGACGATTGCAGGACTTATATTCGGGGTAATAATAGCATAGAAAAAACGGCGATACACCAATCCAGAGCCTGGTTGATAACCCACGGATGTCAGATTTAGGGATATGTAGCCCCGTTTGGACCTGACCCGATGGTGGTTCACATCTCTGGGTTATACGAGGAGAGGACAAACAAAACCACCATTACTTCACACAAGCAAATAGATACTAATAAATAATAGTATGATATTTCATACTAAAATGAATCAAATCATAGCCTTGTTTTTTGAGGAATCAATCAGGAGGTGGTCTTTTAAAGACATTGTGCAAGCCAGCGCAATGAGCAGGGAAAGGGCGAACCACTATCTAAAAGAAATGCTAAAAGAACATCTGATAATCAGAGTCAAGGAAACAGGCAAAATGCCGTATTACATTGCACACCGGGAGTCTCAAACATTCCGTACTGAAAAGAAATTTTATGGGCTGGAAACATTGAGGAGAAGCGGATTATTTGACCATCTACGATCGTTGGAAGGAATCAAGACAGCAATCTTATTCGGAAGCTTCAGCAGGGGAGATTTTAGCAAATCAAGTGATATCGATCTTTTTTTATATGGAAATTCAGAAAAATTCGATAAAGCAGTGTATGAATCTAAAATAAAGAGGGACATCCAGGTATTCAGCTATAGTAACAAGAAAGAAATACTAAGAGAACTTGACCCAAAAGTGATTCCGAATATTATTTCAGGATTTAATATTAAAGACAACATAGAACCTTTCAGAGTTGAGATCAATGCCTAGGGAAAAGACACCTGAAGAAGTATATGAAAGCTTAATGGCAGAAGGCGCCTATGAAGAAGGCAATCTTGATAAGGATGAAATAAAGAAAGTAATCCGTTTAGCGATTGAAGACTATGAATTTGGAAAAAGCCTAAGAAAACTTGACAACCCAAATTATAGGATACTATTCAACATTAATTATGATGTCCTAAGGGAGCTTTGCGATCAATTGATGAGATTCAAAAAACAAAAAATATCCAACCACCAAGGATTATTTGCTTTCATAATGCTGGAGTTCCCTGAGTTGGAACTGGACTGGAATTTCTTTGAAACGATAAGAACCGCAAGAAACCGAAATCAACGAAAATGCCTCATATTCGCCTACCCATCGTTCGCTTAGCTCACTTCGGGGCAGAGCCCCGGGGTATACGGCGAATATGTCGCTTCGCGACCGGCATTTTCGAGATTACAAATTGGGATCGTCGCAATCAACGGGGTATAAAACCCAATTTGTAATAAATACCAAGGCGCTGACATAACAAAAGAGATGTGGCAGAATACTCAGATGCAGATCGACCTTTATGTCTCGACGTTGAAGAAAGAAATCGACGAAAGGTTGAAGTGAAGACATAGCCCCGCTCGGATTCGAACCGAGGTCCCCGCCTCCAGAGGGCGAGATGATTGGCCGCTACACTACGGGGCTGTTTGCCCTGCAGGGAACGCAGGAGATTTATAAACTTAATGGTGGACCCCGGGACGCCCTGAGGGGAGGAGTATTCAATTTACTATCCTATAATAGTAACCTATCAGAAATTTTATATAGTCGTCCCGCAACCCAACCGAAAATGAGGTTCGTAATAGCTATCATCGTCATTTTGGCCGCGGTCTCCGCGATCATCATGATATCGATCCCGAAAGAAGCACCGGAAGGGTACACCGGCCTTTCCCTTCTCCAGGGTTCAGACGCTGATGAGATCGAATTCTCCATCGCAAACCATGAAGGGAAGGTCGCTTCCTATGATTATATCATCGAGCAGACCAGTTTTGACGGCTTAGTGACCTCGACGATTGGACAGGCGGCGCTCGAGGACGGGAAAGACGCGATCATCTCTTTCCCGCTCGAAGATACGACGACTGCCGTCATCGTCTCCATACCAAGGACAGACCAGAGGATCAGTTTCGAGACCGGGAGGACCAAGGAAGTAATCCTGAAAAAGAAAGAATGGAAGCCTGAGATCGTCCCTGACCTCCCCTGGGAAAGACAGGACCCTATGGTCCGCCATTTCTACCGCTATGTCTACGAGGAGTCCCGGACTTATGAGCATGAGAGGGCCTGAGCCTCCACATGAAAAATCCAGCGAGCGTCACCGATATGAGAGAGATCCATACGATGACCGGAGACCATCTCGCAGCAGTCCCTAAAAAGAGAGCAAGCACAGCCACCACAGCTATGGAAAAGCCTACGCTCATGAGGGCGCGATCGATGTGCCGCAACGACGGGAAACATAATCTCGAGAGGAAATACCCAGGGATGAATAAGACAAGCATGATACCCATGAATGTAAGGAATGTTTCAATCATATCAGAGCATTGATGCCAGATGACTATAAAAAGATTGCCAAAGAAAAAGAGGGATGCGCTGATCCTCTTCCTATCTGCGCTTTTTATCCTTTTCCTGATATGCGGAGGGGCGGCTTATTTCTTCTTGACACATGATACAGCCCTTTCTCCAGAAAAAGAACGGGTAAAGGTCGCGCTCGCGGCCTATGACACCAAGTACACCGATGACGAGATCATATGGCTCGCCCAAAATGCCGACCTCCTCATCATGCATGAGAGCCTATCGGGAAAAGTTGCGCTCGCGAGGCAAACGCATCCAGGGATCATCATCCTCAAGTACAAGTTCTCAGGGATGACGAACGAGAACGCGATCGGGCACTCGGCATCAGGATTCGGGGAGGTCTACACATCCCATAAGGACTGGTTCCTCGCGGACAGGGAGGGGAAGCCCATCACCGACAGCTACGATTCCTTCAGCAGGACGCACTCCTATTATATGGATCCGGGGAGCGAGGGCTGGCAGGAATACAGCGCGGATGATTATCTCTCAGGTCTCCAAGGATGGGATGGGATCTTCCTTGATGTCATCAATCTTGAGATCGGAGAGATGACACAGGGAGGGCTGAAAGAGTATCCAGACGACAGCTCATACCAGGATGCGATGCACAGGTATCTCGGCCATGTCCATGGACGCTTCCAGGAAGAGGGTAAGCTCCTTTTCATAAACGCTGCCACCTTCCCTTACCAGGACAATGAACCCTGGAGCCGCTTTTTCCCTGTGGTCGATGGGATGGCTGATGAGAGTTTCGCTAACCGCCACCACTGGGGAGGCCAGGCCTTCCAGCCTGCGGATCGATGGGAACGGCAGGTCAGGGCGATGGAGCTCGCGGGAGCCCTTGGAAAATTCTATATCGTGATCGCACACGACAGGGGAGATGACACAGGGGACTACGAGTACAATCTCTGCTCTTATCTCCTCGCATCACATGACCGGAGCTTCTTCTATGACATGGCAGGATCAAGATTCAGGATACAGGCATTCAAAGAAGGCTTCGGGAGGAATGATTATATGACCTCCCTCGGGGGACCCATAGGCCAGCGCTACCAGTCATCTGGGCTCTCTCTCCGTGAATTTGAGGGCGGGCTCGTCATCGTCAATCCGGGAGACCAAGAGGTCACCATCGAACTCGAGAGAAAGTATCAAAAACACAATGGCAAAACAGTGACTGTTCAACCCAAGGACGCGCTCATCTTGTACCGGTTCTCGTAGATGGCTATCTTGCCGTTGTCATAGACTTTCTGGAGAAGCCCCGAAGAATCGAATTTCGAGAGATCCTCTTGCCGCATGGTGAAGAAATAGCTGTCATGGCTGATCAGATCGCGGTTGACCACCAGGTAGCGCGGAATGGCAGCACCTGAGGTGTGGGTGTAGGAGCCGAAATAGATCTCTCTCGTGAGGAACCTCTTCTCGAGCTCTGTCCGGTTGGACAGGAATGCGGCCTCTGTCACATCAACAGGGGTCACCTCGAAACCGAAATATGCTGAATAGATGTCAAAGACGCTCCTGTCTCCGATGACGACTCCATCCTGGTCGCCATCCTGAGAAAGCCATTCTGCAGAGGCAAAGATCTGCCCGTCCTTGTATTCAGGGGATTCAATGAGCGCTTTACCGCCGTCGCTGAAAAGGACATTCGGATGATAGGTGAGGAGCATCCCGCCGGTGAAAAGCACCAGGAGAAATACCAGTCCGGCGCCATTCCACCATATCCCGCGGCACTTCGCGAGGAGCATGCCGCAAACAGCTGAGAGGGGAAGGAGGAAGAACCAGAGAGTGACATTCGACAGCACCACCCACTTTGTCGAGATGAGGTAGGTGAAGAGCGCAGCCATCGGGATGGAGATGAGGGTCCAATAGGTTATGATATCCCATGAGAATTGCTTCCTGAAAAGCATCCACAAGACACCGACCCCTGCCGCTAGGAAGAGGGCTGCCTGGGAGCCCATGATTAGCAGGTTCTCATAAGATGAGTATGTCCCCTGCCCGCTGCCAGTGGTACCAACGCTTCCGACCGGACCATCGCGCCCGAACACCTCCATGATTGAATCGATGTATGAGGCATCCCCTTCAAGCGTGGTAGGTGACAGCACGCCGTTCCAGGCGATCCAGGTGAGAGCGAATGAGAGGAAGAGCAGGAGGGGGACCAAACTTTTTCGCATCCTAAATACAATCCTTGAGCCCTGGTAGAACAGGAGATAACCGAGGAGGAAGAGGCCATACATGAGGGCGAGGGTATGGTCAGCCATGACGACAAGGCATGAAGATACTATCGAGACCGCCGCCCACCTGCGATCGCCTTCCCTATACATGAGGAGGGCATAGAGAGCGAAAAGGATGCATATCGCAGCCACGAGCCTTCGGGAGATGAAGAGGACCCTGAGCCTCGGCGTTATGACGAAGACGAGAAGCGACAGGAGGGCGATCCTCCTTTCCCTGGTCATCAGCTCAAGGATGCGGAAAGAGAGGGCCATGAAGAGGATCCTGAAAAATATCATGAGCCCCCATTTCCCAAAGACATGCGCGCTCACTCCTGTGACGAGAGTGAGGAACGCGAGGATGAAATGAAGCAAGGGATTGTACCCGTAATAATCCTCTGCATACCCGTTCCCTCCATGAGGATCCCAATGCCCGAGCAGGGCTATCTCCTCGGCATAGGAGGTCTCAAAGCCAGAGTCCCTATCCACCTGATAGAAGCCAGGGAATTGGAGGGCGAAGATGAAGAACACGAACAAGTCAAATATGATGAGGAGTAGAAGTCCAGCCTTCCCAGACCTTGCGATATGGACTGAGAGGAAGAGCACAGTCATGGCATAGAGAGCCCAGAATACGGGCTGAGTGGCCCACCCGAGGAGGATGGATGCAAGGAGAGCGACCAGCCCGATGAGATATCCAGCGAGTGCCCAATACCTCATCACGACATCACCTTTTTTGACAGGCCATAGCCAAGGATAAGGGCGAGGGTGGCAAGTTCTCCTGCTGCCCACGCGACACCTATCCACGCGATCCACTTGCCGATGAGGAGCGCGCATAATCCGAGAGTGATGAATGCATTCGCGAAGTGGAAGAAGAGGAGGGGTCTCATCATGAACCTGACCCTCATCAGGGTGAACAGTATCTCATTTATCCCTGAGAGGAGGCCGGCCAGTGAGAAGAGCTTGAGGAGGGCGAGACTCCCTGAGGCATAGGAAGGGCCATAGAGGAGGAGGAGGAAACGGCCGAAGATGAAGACCGCGACGATTATGGCGAGTGATGAAAGGATAGTGAAGAGCATGGTCTTCCTGAGGCCTTTTTTCAGTTCAGATCCGTCATGGCTTGCCTCAGCGAGAAGAGCTTTAGCGAATGATTTCGGGATGAGGAGGGCAAGGACCATCACATTGAACGCTACCTGGAAATAGGCGGTCTCAGAGGGTCCGAGTGCTGCGAAGACGAGGAGAGGGATGATGAGCTCACGTGCCCGGTTCAGGAGCATGGCGAGGTAATTGAAGACGCTGAAGCCAAAGACTGACCTGAGGAGAGCCTTGTCAAGACCAGGCCTGAAAGGGATGGGCCTTGAAAAGAGTATGGCACCCCAGGCGACGAGACCTGCTATGGTCCAGGAAGCGAAGATACCGAAGAATCCCAATGAGAGGAGCGCGAAAGGGAGGATCAATTTTATGACACTGAATATGAGCTGTTTTTTGAGGACTGTCCCTGAATCCCTCATGGCGATATAGACTGAATCAAGGAGGTTGTATGCGACCCATGAAGCTGAGAGGAGGATGAAGAAGAAAGGATAAAGCGGTTTTTCGAGGAGGAATGAGAACTTGGTCCCGGAGAAGAGGAGGACAGCTCCGAGACCAGCGACAAGAGCGGTGAAGATGGAGAGCGTCCAGCAGCTTCCCACAAGGGCATTTTTATTCTTGTCTTTCCAGAACCTGATGATGCCGACATCGAACCCGAGGAGGGAGATTGTCGCGATGAGGGACATGGCTGAGATGAGGGTCGCGGCATAGCCAAGGCTTTCGGTCGGGTAGAGCCGCGCGATGATTATCCAGAAGACAAAACCGAGAGCTGCCGTGCCACCAGATGCGAGGGCGAGATACCAGGAATTCCTCATGAGGGAATCTTTCATGAGGCCCCGAAGGGATCTCATCGCAAGGCCTCCCAATATAACTCCTCATAGCGGTCAGCGCAGGACCTGATATCATGGTTTGTCCTGACATATTCCATCCCTTCCTTCCCCATGGATACCCTCTTCTTTTCGTCACTCAAAAGGATGTCCGCGCGGCGTATCATCTCATCGACATCTGAGAAGAGATAACCTGTCTTCCCATCGACGATGATCTCCTCATGCGGCCTATTCCTTGAAGCGATCACCGGCAAACCTGCGCCCATGGCCTCAAGGACAGAATTAGGCTGTCCTTCGCATGAAGAGGGAAAAATGAAGATGTCGCTCGCCTGGAGATACTCCGCAACTTCTCTGACCTGAACTTCTCCGGGAAAGATAGTCTTTTTCCAATCGTCCCTGAACCTTTCTTTCAGCATGCTGAAATAAGCCTTGTCTGCGACCTCGCCGAGTCCCACAAAGCACACATCCCGTCCGTTGAGGACAGATAAAGCGTCCTCGAGGCGTTTCCTCGGGATGATTTTTCCGGTATAGATGAAGATGGGAAGGTCAGGCAGCCCTAATTTTTTCCGCAGGGTCTTTTTCCCTTCGGAGGTCATGAGGCTCCCAATCTCATATCCATTCGGGATGACCTCTGGGTCGTACTTCTTTTGGATATCTCTCAGGTACTCGCTATTCACTATGAATTTTTCGCAGTCACCCAATTGGATGGGGAGCATCTGCGCCCAGGCGAACGCGCGATGGAGGGGGACTCCTTTTTCCGCGAGGAATGAGGGTGAATCCATCCCCATCCTGAGGAAGTAAGGTCTTTTCCTCGCAAGGACAGCAGCGGGGAACGAATAGAATCCGTCAAAGGATTGGATGACATCAAAATCCCTAGAGTATTTCCTGACTGCTTTCGCAAGCTGGAGCATCCCTTTAGGAAAAGAGAAATCTCCTACATAGAGGGTGTCTTTCGGGGTATCGACCACCCGGTCATCGACTTTCAGGGTGAGAAGGCGCAGGGTGTGCCTCTTCTCAAGCTCCTTCATGATGCGTACGGACTGGGTGACCTGGCCTCCTCCGTTCTGAACATGGGCGATCGCGCAAAGGATTTTCAACTTCCGCTTTCCATCAATCTTCTGCCTGATCCGGTCATTATCTGTCATTGTTAAAGTATCCTCTCATATTCGTCCATGGTCTCTCTTGCCATTTTTTCTGCAGTGAAGTTCCCGGTAATCGTCTTTCTGCCAGCCTTTCCCATGCGCTTTCTCAGGTCTTGGTCATCAATAAGGGTGACAAGGGCTTTTCTGAGCTTGACAGCGTCGCCCGGTCTGACCATAAACCCTTCTTTACCGTCTTTCATCATCTCTGGAATCCCACCGACATTGGAAGCGACGACAGGAATACCACACGACATCGCCTCAAGGACCGAGAGAGGGAAACTCTCAGAGAGGCTCGGAAGGACGAAGATATCCGTTTTCGCATACATGGAATGCATCTTATGATAAGGGACTGGTCCTGAGACCGTGACGCTGTCCCCGAATCGCGCAAGCCGCTTCTTTAGAGAAAGGGTGTCGCCGGGCCCGGATAGGATGATTCTGATCCTCTTTTTTTGGAGCAGAGGGGCTGCTGCCTCGATCAGGGTGTCAAGACCTTTCATAGCGATGAGCCTGCCCGCGAACATGACCGTCGGTATTTTCCCACTCTGGGAATAACCGTTGCGGGGAGAGAAGCGTACATGGTCGACTCCGTTATGGATGACAGGTCCCTCTGCTCCCGCAATACCTTTCACCCATCTCGAGACGAAGATGAAATGCTTCGTCCTCTTCATGTATCCTTTTTCCATCATCTGTATGACAGGGGAGAAAACTCTTGACAGCCGTTCCACACGGGCAAGATTTTTCCCGTTGTATCTCTCTTGGCCTCCGACCCTGCTCTGACCCAAAAAGGTGGAGTGGACTGTAGTCAATGAGGGCACGCCGATATCCCTCAGCTTGAGGAAGACATCAGGCATCTGGACGAGGTTAGTCGCATGGACGATCTCGAACCGGTGCATTCTCTGGAGCTTCATGAAACCTGTGAAAAGCGCTGCCTGGAATTTGAGGTTGTAGAAAAAGGTGTCATTCGCCTGTGAGAGATGATGGATTCGCACTTTACCTGAAAGGGAGGAAAGGAATTCTCTATCGTCCCCCTCCCTCGCAGGTGTTATGACATGGACCTCTGCTCCGAGGAGAGAAAGATGGCGCGCCAGCTCATATGAGTACACTCCGACCCCGCCCCAGGGCGGGATGAATTCCGGTGCGAGAAGCGCGACCTTCATGAGCAGGCATCTCACTCTTGGCATGGATTCGCCAGGAGAGGCAGATTTACTATTGAAGAGTAATAATCATTTTATAAGCCTTTTCATGGCTATGCTATAGCTAGAGAGAAGGGGAGAGGAAGACAGGAAGAGAGGAACAAAGACGAGAAGACAGGAAGAGGGGAACAAAGACGAGAAGACAGGAAGAGAGGAACAAAGACGAGAAGACAGGAAGAGAGGAACAAAGACGAGAAGACAGGAAGAGAGGAACAAAGACGAGAAGACAGGAAGAGATAAATATTAATGGGGCGCTATGGGTGAGGCGATTATATTTAGTACTGAGTAATAGAAATCAATATATACTACTATATAATGACCACTTAATTCAAGAATAGGATGCAGATAGGGGGATCACTTTGAAGACACTGACAGTCATCATACCATGCTACAACGAAGAACAGGGAGTTGCCCATGTCATTTCCTCTGTCCCTCATGAAAGCCTGAGATCCCTCGGTTATGAAGCGGATATCCTGGTCATCGATAACAACAGCACCGACAGGACTGCGAGCATCGCACTAGAAAAAGGGGCGAGGGTCATCCATGAACCAAAAAAAGGGAAAGGCAACGCAATCCTCGCCGGATTCAGGAATGTGCATCCGGAAGCCGCAATCGTGGTCATGATCGACGGCGACAACAGCTACAAGGCGAACGAGATGACAAGGCTCATCGAACCGCTCGATTCAGGATTCTCTGACGTCATCCTCGGGACGCGACTCGGCGGGAGGATGGCCAGCGATTCCATGACCGCGTTCAACAGGGCAGGGAACTGGCTTTTCACCTTCCTCGTAAGAGTGGTGTACTCCGGCAATGTCACCGATGTATGCACAGGATATTTCGCATGGAGGAGAGAAGTGGTCGACGAATTACAGAAACACATCAAGTCGAACGGCTTCTCTGTCGAGATGGAGCTGGTCACCAAGATGGCGAAGCTCGGCTATCTCATGCATTCATTCCCCATCACCTACGACGAAAGACACGGAGAATCAAGCCTGAGGCCGATCAAGGACGGCTCTATCATACTCTATACATGGCTGCGCAATATGTTCTGGCGGCCGGAAACGGTGAAAAAAAATGAACCATATAATCCTCTTCAATCCAGTCGCTGATGAGACAAGGATAAGCTTCACCATCCCTCCCTGGGGGTTATTGTCAGTAGCGGCACCCCTTGTGAAGGAAGGATACAAGGTCCACATAATAGACCAGAATGTGGAGCTGAACTGGAAAGGGAGACTGAAAGAGCTCCTCGCGGAAAAACCGCTCTTCTGTGGGACGACCTCGATGAGCGGACCGCAGATCGAGCATAGCCTCGACTTCTCCAGGATGGTGAAAGCGGCCTGGGATGTCCCGGTCGTCTGGGGTGGAGGCCAGGCATCATCCTTCCCTGACCAGACCATCAAGCACCCGCTGGTCGATATCATCGTGATAGGAGAGGGAGATGAGACCATACGGGAGCTCGCTCTCGCCATCATGGACAAGACAGCTCTCCATTCCATCAAAGGGATCGCCTATAAGGAAGGAGGGAAAGTGATTACCACCCCTTGGCGTGAATTCACTGACATGGATTCCCTGCCGGAAATCCCTTACCACCTTATCGACATCGAGAGATATATATTCGAGACAAGCCACGCGAAAAGGAATTTCGAGCTCCATACCAGCAGGGGATGCCCTCACCGCTGCGCATTCTGCTACAACATCAATATCAACAAAAGGAAATGGAGATCGATGAGCGTCGAGCGCATCATAAAAGAGCTGAAGCGCCTGGTGAAGGATCACCATATCGACGGCCTCAACTGGAGGGAGGATAATTTCTTCGTCGATAAGAAGAGGGTGGAGATGATCTGCGAAGGTATCATCAAGGAAGGCCTCAAGCTGAAATGGCACTGCGATTCAAGGATTGATTACTTCGTCAAGTATGATGATGATTTCATCCGGCTCCTCAAGAAAGCGGGCTGCGTAGGCATCACATTCGGGATCGAATCCGGGAGCCAGAGGATCCTTGACAAGATCCACAAGGACATCACGGTCGACCAGGCACGGAAGGTAAACATCATGATGAAGAGACATGGGATCGATGCCATGTACCATTTCTCTTTCGGGTACATAGGCGAGACCAATGAGGACATCCTTGAGACTATCAGGCTCTCACATGAGATATTGAAAGAGAACAGGAGGGCAGGCATATGGCCTCCGTCCATCTTCACTCCGTACCCAGGAACCCCGCTATTCGAGGAAAGCCTGGAACATGGTTTCAAAGTGCCCGGGACGCTTGATGAGTTCCTGTCCATCTACTGGGAAGAAGCCCATGTCCCCTGGATACCTCCCAAGAAGAAAAGGATGCTTGAAGACGCCATCTTCATCATGAAGGGAGCAGGGTCAGATATCCCGATTGTCAGGCAGTGGCTCATGTTCCGGCTCGGCCGCCTCTCGAGGAAGGGAAAGGCAGCATTCCTTCCGGAACGGGTTATGTCAGAATACCTGCAGAAACTCTTGAGGGTATCTCAGGTCGCGAAGAAGAGCATTTTCGGTTGAGCGGTTTAATCTCTGTTCAGCCAAACAAAAGGAAAGAGAAATGATCCTGAACTTCCTTTTTTTCTCATGGCTAAAAAAAAATGATAATCCAGTTTTTACTACCTAAAAGTTTATAATCAATTGAGGATTAATGGACTCCATAAAAAACCATCTGGGGGTTACCACTATGGAAAAGACATTGGATAGAAGGGATTTCTTAAAGTTCGCAGCAGCAGGCGCAGCAAGCATCCCAATATTCGGGATGGGAAAACAGGCGAAAGGGGATGACTGTCTCGAAGGCCGCATCAACTGCAGCCCTGATTATGAGGCTGTCAAACTGACTCCAGCGATCAAGATCACCGGCGGGACGATGACTGAAGAATACCTTGACAAGATGGCTTTCCTCCTCGGTTCAGGTCCAGAAGACGCTGTCCTTGTCTACAATGGGAGCGACGCAGGGAGCAATTTTTATGATAGGATCGCAAGCACTGTCCTGAGCGGACAGAAGCGCTCAGAGAAGTATCCTTTCCTCCGTCTGGATGATGGGATCGACTTCCCAGCTCAGAGGATTGAACCATGCAACCTTGGACACATGCTTTTCAGCATGCTTGATTCGACTCATCCCCCCACTGGAGAAAACGATCTGATCGGGATCTCAATGGACGCAGTGGAATCGACCTACCTCGTCCCTTACGCGACCGTCATTGTGAACCATGTCAATAAGCTGCTCTCAAAACGGGAAGGCAAGTATCCGGCGACTTTCCACAAGCTCACCTGGAACGCTGCGGATACCCTTGAGCCAAGAGCTATCGAACTGCTGAACATCAGCAACGACAACCTCGCAAAAGCTGCCGTGGGAAATGAAGGCAATAACTACGGCCTCATCAATGCAGTCCATAAGTACGCTAACGGCGTCATGGCGATAAGCGGCCTTGCCACGCCTTATCACCTGGAGAAATGCGGATTCGATCTTAACCGCGTCGACGGCTTCGAACTCACTCATGGCTACACGGTCAAATTCGTACCGACCATGATCGAGTGCAACAACTGCCAGTAAGAACATTTCTTTTTTTTATTTTTTTCCAACAGCATCGATAAGAGACAGTGATATGGAATGGACCAAACATTAGTCGAGATCACTTTGGATGACCTATTGCATCCAGAATCCCATGAACCTCTGAAAGTGGCAATCGTCCCTGAAAGAACTTCGAGTTGCGGTTCCGATAGCGAATCAATCACCTCCAGGATCCTTGAAGCTTCTGGTTCTGGGAAATACCATATCGTACTCGCTCCGGAGTATGCTTATATTACTGATAAAGGCCCATTATCCAAAGGAATGAAAGATGACTATGTTGAATTGTTTAAAGGGGCAAGTGATAAGACAATGATCATCCCTGGGACGTTTGTTTGGAAACGCGGGAAACAGATGTTCAATACAGCATATGTGTTCAACAAAGGAGAGACCATGCTGAGATATGACAAGTCCATTGATGGGGGTGATTCCAGCATCGCCGAACAATATAATCTCAATCCTGTTTATGGAAAAAGATTGGGGAGATTCCAGTGGTGTGATCTCAAGATAGGCATCGAGATCTGCGCAGATGGCGGGATCCTGGAAGACCACAATGTCAGGGATAGGGATCTGGTTTTCCTGGTGTCCTGCGGGAATTCCGACCTGGATACGAGCATGCTAGCAGTCCGAGAGGGAGGTTATGGTATCATCGCTGACGGATTCTTCAGGAAATTCTATTCATCTAAAAAAAGTGCATTCTCCCAGGGCTCTTTGTAGGAATGCATGCAAAAATCTCCTCAATCCAGCACACTTAGGCGAGATCAGCGATTCAGAAAAATAGGTTCCGCAGCATCTCGCTCTCAAACAGGCTCTGATCGCTCCTTAATCCCAGTGAGCATGTGCAAATGGAATATTTCAGGAAAACATTGCAGTTTTTCTTTCTGTTATCCTTTTGGATTTTTTTTAAGAGATTCTTCCTCGATCGCATTAAAGAGTTCCAGCATCTCACTCATCAAGCGCGCCCTTGAGCGCGGCTATCGCCACTTCGATCTGGCGGTCATCAGGCTCCTTGGTGGTCACTTTCTGGAAGAGGAGGCCAGGATAGGTCAGGACCTTCAAGACGATGTTCCCCTCGAACTTCGATGAGAGCTTGAGGACCTCATAGGAGATCCCGGCGATGGGGAGTATGAGAGGGAGGCGGATGAAGAGGAGGAGGAGGAAGGGAAGCTCTATGGGGACGATGGAAAATATCAGTATGGCGAGGATGAGCGTTATGAAGAGGAATGATGTCCCGCATCTCGTATGGACGGTGCTGTATTTCCTGACGTTTTTTATCGTGAGCTTCTCTCCGTGCTCATGGGCGTTCACGGCTTTATGCTCTGCCCCGTGATACTGGAACACCCTCTTGATATCAGGGATGAGCGAGATGACCCAGATGTAGAGGCTGAACATGGCGATCCTTAGGAGACCGTCAGTGAGATTGAATAGGAAAGGGCTCTCATTGACCGAACCGCCCATGAGTTTGGTCAACCCCAGAGGGACTGCCTTGAAGAGGAAGATGGCGAATATCAGGGAGAGGACTATTGACATCACGATCTCAGAAGTCTTGAGCTTCTCGCCTTTCACTCCCTGCGACTCGTTCGCAGACCAGGTCATCTCTTTCATCCCCAGATAGAGCATCTCGAGGAGGGAGAAAATGCCACGGATGAAGGGAAGCCCGAAAACACGGTTCTTTTTGGCGAGAGGGGTGAAGCGGTAGCTTCTCACCTTGATGGTGTCATCGGATATGACAGAAGAGGAGATCCTGTCCCCGTTCCTCATCATCACCCCTTCGATGAGCGCCTGACCTCCTATATGCTCTGCCATAGATAAGAGAAACCATCACATCAATAAAAGGGTTTCGATGGCGTGGAGAAAAGAGCGATGCAGTCGCACATCGCCGGTCCAAAAGTTTAAGCGTATCACAAAGGGAGCATCGGATACCCTGCGCTATTTCGGCGCAGGGGATTCAAGACAGGTGTATGCCAGGTCACCGGCGAAAATCCAAGGGAATTTCAGTGCGGATGAGATCTATGAGGATGGCTCACCTATTGCATTTAAGACTGCCAGCGAAAAGCGTTTTTACTCATTCTTTTACTCAATTCTATAAGGCGCATCCAGGAATTCGCCACTTTTTCCTGCCTGAATATAGATTATCGTGCTGCTCTTCTCCCTTAAGCCCGCTTCATGAATTTTGCGACAAAGAACCCTTCGGTGTCGTTGTCCTGGGGCCATATCCTGAGGGCTTTCTTGACACCAGGATGATAATCCTGGCCGTCGAAAGACAGGACAGGGGGCGACCTCTTAATGTCAAGCATGATATCCATGATCTCTGCCTCAGGGAACTTCGATAAGAGATGAGAGACCACCCCTTCGTCCTCTTCAGGCTCGCAGGAGCAGGTGGAATAGACAAGGGTGCCGCCGGGGCGCAGGATCCCCCAGGCAGTCTCGAGAAGCTGCTTCTGGGTGTGGGCGAGCCTGCGGATCATCCCGGGGTTCCAGATGAGGAGGGTCTTGAAGCTTTTCCTGATGGTCCCGGTGCCGGAACAGGGGGCATCCACCTGGATGCGGTCGAATGTTATCCCGCCCCTCGCGAACTGCTGGCCATGCATCATGGTGATGATGGTGTTCTCCGCTCCGACTCTTTGGAGGTTGATGCCCAGCGGAGCCATGCGGGCGCCATTGATATCGTTAGCGATGAGGATACCCCTGTTATCCATGAGCTGGGCGAGCTGAGAAGCCTTTGATCCAGGTGAAGCGCAGAGGTCAAGGACGGTCTCGCCAGGCTTCGGCCCGAGGACGATCGGCGGGATCATGGACGCAGCCTCCTGGATGTAGATATAACCAAGGAGGTGCTCCCGGAGGTTGCCGACATCCCTCCTCTTCTCATCCCCTTCGCCTCTGTGCTCGATCCAAAACCCCTCCTTGCACCAGGGGACCTGGGTAAGTTCCCACTCTTTTTCAAGCCTGAGCCTCATATCTTCGACAGTCGTCTTGAGGGTATTCACCCGGATCGACCTGCGGAGGAAGGAGAGAGAGCAGGACTTGAATTCCTGGAAATCAGTCAGGGCGGAGTAGCGCTCAACGAACTTCTCCTTGAACTCGATCTTCTCTTCTATCCCTGGCGTGGATTCCCTCGGCATGGTCCGGGAATAGCGAGGCGCACTATAAATATATGTTGGAAATGATAGATTGTTTAGAGCCATATCCTGGATACAACCCCATGGTTAAGCCATGATCATTCAATCGGGAGATTGAAACATTACCTGGGAGAGAATCTCGAAAAATGACCTGTCTCGGGGTCACCAAAACATTTATAAAGAGGCTGAAGCCTCTTTGATAACCAGAACAAAATCGGTGATCGTTATGGGAGATATCAAGCTTGTTTCGGTAGGATCGTTGAAGAAAGGCAACTATGTCGTCATAGAAGGTGTCGCCTGCACAGTATCAGATACCCAGACCTCGCGCCCAGGAAAACATGGGCACGCAAAGGTGAGGATGGATGCTATCGGTATGCTCGATGGAAAGAAGAGAGTCATCGTCATGCCAGGGCACGATAATATCGAGGCTCCTATCATCGACAAGAGGAACGCACAGGTGCTCTCGATAACAGGAGACTCGGCGAATGTCATGGATTCTGATTCCTTCGAGACGTTCGACCTGGCGATCCCGGAAGACCTTAAAGGAGAAGTCACCAGCGGATCCACTGTGGTCTACTGGATCATCATGGATGACAAGGTCATGAAGCAGGTCAAATCAGAATAAAGGTGTTCATAATGGCAAAATTTCCAGAAGCTGAAGCGCGCCTATTCAAAGGGAAGTTCGTTTGCAGGAACTGCAAGTCAGTCACCCGCTCTTCCCAGATGAAAGTCCTCCAGGGCAAGACCTCCTGCAGGAGTTGCGGCGGCAAGGCGCTTAGAGTGGTCAGGAAGAAATAAAAAAAAATGGGTGTAGATACTGGCATCATGAGCTGGTTTGCCGACCTCGGCATCCAGAATATCCTCGCCCTGACCATCGTTTTTTTCTTCACTGTTTTTCTCATCATCAAGAGAAAGCACCTCATCATCCAGAAAGGCATCTCTTACATCATCTATATAGTCCTCTTCAAAGGCAAGTACGGCCTTGCGAGAATGGAATCATGGGCGAAACGCTTCCCGAAGCTGATCTCTGGGTTTGCGGTATTCGGTATCGCAATCTCCTATGCAGGGATGGCGACCATCGGCTATCTCCTCGTGAAAGCTGTATTCGATCAATTCCTCATCCCTAACGCCCCGCCTGCAGTCATGCCGGTATTGCCTATCAAGGCATCCTGGGCATTCTATGTACCTCCCCTGTATTTCATCATCTGCATCTTCATCATTGCGACTGTCCATGAGTTCGCTCATGGGATCGTCGCGAGAAGATACGGCATCCCGGTGAACGCGTCAGGGTTCGGCTTCATCGCCCTCATCATCCCTGTCCTCCCCCTCGCATTCGTAGAGCCGGATGAGAAGAAGCTCACCAAGGCGAAAACATCGCAACAGCTGGCGGTGTATGCCGCAGGTCCCACTTCGAACCTGGTGCTGGGATTCCTGCTCATGGCGGTGATGCTGGCGGTCTCTACACCGATTTATTCCGCGGTCTATGATGTGGAAGGCATCTACATAACACCAGTCGAAAACGTTTCTTCTCCCGCACGCATGGGAGGGGTATCTGAGGATGAATTCGTTGTGGCGATCGACGGCCACGCGGTCCCCAACGGGTCGGAGTTCCTCTCAATACTTTCCAAAAAATCTCCCGGAGAGATAGTCCATCTCGAAACAGATGAAGGGACCTATGATATCCAACTGGGAAACCATCCTGAGAATGCCTCTCAGAGCTATCTGGGGGTGTACCCAGACACCAAGCGTGTCAAGGCTGACGCGGAAGAGAGGATGGGAAAGACTGGCCTTGCCCTGACCTTCTGGCTCTTCGGGTCACGGGAGAACATGATGGATATCGGGCTCATCGGCTGGCTCATCCTCCTGAACATAGGGATCGGGCTTTTCAATTTCACACCGCTCTCCATCGTTGACGGCGGGAGGATCCTCCTTGTCACCCTGGAACACTGGTTCGACAAGAAAAAGGCGAAGCAGATCTGGGGGATAGTGAGCGCGTTCTTCCTCATCCTCATATTTGTCAATATAGCGTTCCTCTTCTTTCAATGATATCGATCATCCTTCTCGAGCCTGAGCATGCAGGCAACATAGGGGCTGTCGCGCGGGTCATGAGCAATTTCGGTTTTGAACATCTTGTTGTGGTGGACCCTAAAGCAGACCCTCTCGACCCTGAAGCGTGCAAGAGAGCGAAGCACGGGCTCTCTGTCCTGAGATCAGCAAGGGTCATCAAAAAAAAGGAACTCTTCAGCGGGTTTGACACCATCATCGGGACTACCGCGAAGACAGGGACAGATTATAATATCCCCCGGTGCCCGCTCCAGCCTGAGACTCTCGCCAAGAAGTTCGGGAGGAAGATGAGATCGAAATCAAATATCGGGCTCCTCTTCGGGAGGGAAGGGAAGGGGCTCACCAATCCTGAAGTGAGGATGTGTGATTTCATCGCTACCATCCCGGCCTCTGAGTCCTACACCACGCTCAACCTCTCTCATGCAGTTGCGATCTTCTGCTACGAACTATGTAAAGGGATGCCAGGGAAGGAAGATAAAACAGAGTATGCGAGAGCCAAAGAGAAAGAGGTATTGCTCAATGAGATCGGGCTTGTCCTCAAGAAGACAGAGTTCTCCACCCCTGACAAGTTTGAGACACAGAAGAAGGTCTGGAAGCGCGTTGTGGGAAAGGCGTTCCTCACGAAAAGGGAGGCTTTCGCCCTTATCGGATTCTTCAAGAAGCTGAAGTGAAAACAATAGAGAAATGATTTTCTAGAGTACGACTCATTATTTTTTCCGGGAATCAAGATACGTTTTCACTTTCTCATTCAGTTTCGGTCTCGCGTTCTCACCCAGAGCGTAATAGGTCTTCTCTGCGATGCTCCCCCAGGTGTAGTCGCCTTTCTCCTTTTTCACTTTAGCGACCTTTATCTCGCCTATCTCCACCCCTTTTTTCAGGTGATAGTAGATGAGGCGCCTCGTGACTTTCGGGAAGACCTGCTGGTAGATGGATGAGACCTCGTACCCATAACCTGACCCGAGGAGGAACAATATCTCGATGACATTCTGCCTCACGGGTGAGCCGACCGGCCTTCCTGCTTTCATGGCGATCTTTAGTATCGAGACGTTAATATAGTTATCGGGCACCTTGGACTATTCCTGTCATTCATTCCTGCCTATATTTCCTAAGGGGATATAACAACAAAGAGATCCGAGAGAGATACACTGGTGGAAAAATAAGATTATAAAAACAACAAAAATTAATATCTATGGGATTATTCAATGAGGGAGAATGGAAAAAGTGAAACGGACTTGGGATATGATCCCAGATGAGAGACGAAAAGCCGCCATCGATGAGAGAATCACCTATTTCAAGACACAGCGCAATGAAGAGATCGGAATGATCAGCGCAGAAGAGATGTTGGATTTCTTTTTGTATACGGTCGGTATAGATATCTACAATAAAGGTATAGACGATTCCAGGCAACTCATCATGAGCCGCATCGAAGATCTAGAGCTGGATATTGGCGGTTTACGGAAGGGATGAGAGGACAGTACATCGCAGGCGCATCAGACCTGTATTTCAGTCCGTGCTATCATTATCTACACGCATTCTTCCCTGTCTTCATGAAGTACTTCTGGTGGTACCCTTCTGCGTCATAAAATGCCGCAGCTTGAATAATTTCAGTCGTGACCGTTTTCCCAAGCCGACTCTGCTCTTTTCTTTTTGAATGGGTCGCTGCTGTCTCCTGGGCCCTATGGTGGAAAAAAATGATGGATCGGTACTGGCTCCCGATATCCGGTCCCTGCCTGTCTTTTTGTGTGGGGTCATGCATCTTCCAGAACCGCTCAAGGAGGCTTTCATAGGAGATTTTCATCGGGTCATATTCCACCTCACACACTTCGGCGTGTCCGGTATCACCAGAACAGACCTCCTCATAGGTGGGATCGCAGGTCTTCCCTCCCATGTAGCCGACCCTGGTCGCGATGACCCCATGGATTTCCCTGAAAGATTCCTCAACATGCCAGAAACATCCGGCAGCGAATGTCGCTTTCATGTTCATCTTCTTCCCTCGAAATCCAAAGCCACAGAATTGATGCAGAACCGTTTGCCCCCAGGTTTAGGTCCATCATCAAACACATGGCCGAGGTGCCCACCGCAGGATGAACAGACCACTTCTATCCTTCTCATCCCATGGCTGTTGTCTTCTTTTTTGATGACTGAACCTTTTTTTTCTTCCTTAAAGCTTGGCCAGCCGCATGAAGAATCGAATTTAGCCTGTGAGTCGAACAGATGGTTGCCGCAGGCGGCGCAGAGATACTTTCCCTCGCTGTCTAAGGTCACATATTTTCCGGTGTACGGCGCCTCTGTCCCTTTTTCACGGAGGACTGAGTATTCTTCTTTGGTGAGCGTCTTCTTCCAGTATCCGTCGGTGTGTTTTGTGGTGTCCATGGTCCAGAAAAGGTAAGGTGATTTAATTTTCGATTCCGTCCCTTCAATCGCGGAAGTGACTGTCAAGATCACCTGAATCCGAGTATCCTCTGCGCTCCCAATACCCCTTGTAGGAGGCATCTTCAGACAGCTCGATCCTCGTGACCCATTTGATCCATTTGTAGCCCCACTTGCTCTCTGCCACCAGCTGGAAAGGGAAACCGCGTTCAGGAGGGAGGGTCACCCCATTCATCTTTGCTGCGAGCAGTATTTCATTTTCCAGGACATACTCGATGGGGAACGATGTCGAGTATCCGTCTGATGCGTAAAAGATAACAGTATTTGCCTGGGGCAGCACCTCTGCCTCTTCAAGGATATCCCTTACCAATACACCTTCCCAGAGGATATCGACACTCCATCCCTCCACGCAGTCAAGCCGCACGGCTTTTGAATACTTCTGGTAGCGAAGGACATCCTGATAGGAAAGATTGACCGGATGCCCTACCAACCCGTCGATCACCAAGCGATAGTCCTCTTCTGCCAGGACCTGGGGGCCTTTGATAGAGTTCTCCCTGAAATCGCTTATCGAAGAGAGCCTTTCTCCCTCATATTCCCTCACTTCCCCTTCCGCGAGCCTGATTGTCCCAGGGGAGACGCAACCCGCAAGGGCAAGAGCCATTATCATCACAGCACATTTCATCAGTCTTATGGGCCTCATCCCTCTTCGAACCACACTCCAGGGATATAAGGTTATGGTTGAAGGGAAAAACTTTGGTTGAAGGGATAAATATTGAATAAAGAGATAAAGAATGGTTGAAGGGATTGAAGTTACTTTAAGGGTTACAGAATTCCAAAGTTTTTCCTTTCTCATGGAGATCTGAAGAATAATGCTGTCAAATAACTGAACATGCTGATGTCCGCAGTTGCCCTTCCGAGAGTCTCCACTTCCACAAATCTTATATATAATCCTCCCCATAGGCCTTGTATGGACATCCGAAAAATAGCCATCATCTTTGTCATCGGTGCATTGTTCGCGATTCTCGCGTTCTCTACCATCGATGCAGTCGTGACCGACCCAAGGGAAACATACTGCAATGAACAGAACTACATGTATTATGCGGAAAAACCGCTCATCGCCCAAGCTGATACCTGCAAACCCATCCAGCCAACAGCAGAGGAGCAGGAGCATTGCGTCGATAATAATGGGTACTTCTATTATGAATATGACGCGAACGGATGCGCGACCTCCTATCGGTGCTCCTGCAGCGACGGCTATCCGGCAGCCCAGGCGAGATATGAACTGATCACTTTCCTCCTCTATTCGCTTTTCGCGACCATCGGGGTTGCTCTCGGAGTATTCCTCCCTAAACAGAAGAACCCGCTCCATGAATGGATAGGCACCGGCTTCATGCTGGGTGGCTTCGTATGCCTTTTCATAGGCACAGCGAAGTATTTCGAGGAGATGGACAAGATCATCAGGCCAATAGTCATATTGGTCGAGCTCGCGCTCATCGTCTATCTCGCCTATAAGAAACTCGGGGATCTGAAGGAAGAGACAAAGAAGCGTAAATGAAGCTTATTGTCGTCCTGAAGAAACGGGACCTGGGGATGGCAAGGGCAGAGGCCTGCGCCCTCTTCGGGGCGGAACCTCTCTTTGAGAGAGAGAACTTCCTCGTGCTCGAGACGAATCGGCCTAGCCTCATGGGAAGACTGTCCCAGTCCAGCGAGGTCCTTCTCCATCTCTTGTCTTCACCGGTGGATGAGACAAAAGAACGATTGGGGATGGTATCCTGGGAGGATCACTATAAGAGATCGTTCTGCGTCAGGGCAGAAGGGACGCCTTTCTCATCGCAGGAACTCGCAGGCGTCATCTGGAACGCCCTCCCAAGTCCAGCGGTCGACCTCAAGAACCCGGGGACGAGGGTCATGGCCTATGGGGTTCAGGATACCTGCCTTGTGGGCATCACGAAGTGGAGGAACGAGGATACCGGAAGGGAGAGACGGCCTGACAGGAGGCCGTTCCACCACCCCTCATCCTTGGATCCCGCGCTCGCGCGGTGCATGGTCAACCTCACCGGGAGGAGGTCAGGGACCATCATCGACCCCTTCTGCGGGTCAGGAGGGATCCTCATCGAGGCTGGTCTCATGGGGTTTTCGATCGAGGGATATGATATCGAACCGGAGATGGTCGCAGGGTGCAAAAAGAACCTCGCTCATCTTGGATTAAAGGGAAAGATTTTCATTAAAGACAGCCTGACGCTTGACAGGACTTTCTCTTCAGTCG
>Ga0209575_10000444_pt1 | contig 27440 bp, 20 predicted proteins | sample Medcelwee11metaG_FD_187172 | JGI IMG/M metagenome (GOLD analysis project Ga0209575, IMG submission 187172) | Freshwater pond sediment microbial communities from the University of Edinburgh, under environmental carbon perturbations - Medium... | ecosystem: Environmental > Aquatic > Freshwater >...
GTTTTTATAAACAATTCATTTACGAAAACAAGGGGATTCTACTATTTCTTGCAGCTAATGTCCTTTTTATTATTCAATAAATTCATTTGGTTATGTTAGTTTATAGGAAAACGTGTCAGAAGTCAGTGCAACGAGCATTGTACTTATTATTTTCATGACGGTGATGCTGATCGGATATGGACTGCTGTTACGCCGTTTCAGCCGGGGAAGAGAATAGGCGGATGAACATGTTACGGATTATTTACTTTTCAGGTATATTTTTCTATCTCTATCTGCCCATCAGCGTACTGATTGTCAATGCATTCAACCTGAATAAATACGGCATGAGATGGGACGGATTTACTTTTAAATGGTTCACGGCCATGTTGGAAAACCATTCCCTGATGGAGGCGGCCCGCCATTCCGTGATCATTGCCGTATGCGCGGCCACCCTTTCCACGATCATTGGTGCCCTCGCCGCCATAGGGCTGAACCGGTACCGGTTTTTCGGACGAAAAGTGATCCAGGCCACAAGTATGACCCTGATGATGGCACCGGATATTATCCTGGCCATTGCCTTTCTTGTTCTTTTCATCACCCTGGGCATTGGGTTGGGTTTCTGGTCCCTGCTGTTTTCCCACATCACCTTCTGCCTGCCCTTTACCATCATGACCATCACAGGAAGACTGCAGAATTTTGATCCCAACATTCTTGATGCAGCCAGAGATCTGGGCGCATCGGAAAAAAACATTCTCGCCCGGGTGATTCTCCCCATGATGCAGCCGGCAATTTTCTCAAGCTGGCTTCTGGCCTTCACCTTGTCCCTTGATGATGTCATCATCAGTTCATTTGTCACGGGTCCAAGTTATGATGTACTGCCGTTGAAAATATTTTCAATGGTTAAAGTGGGAGTCAAACCCGAAGTGAATGCGCTTGCCGCCCTTCTGGTCATGCTCTCCCTTGCACTGGTCATTGTCAGTCAATTAATGTTGAAGGAGAAAAAAATCCCATGAAACCTTTATTTAAACCCCTTATTGTCCTTATCGTCGTGCTGCTTGCCGCAATCCAGGTTCAGGCCGCAGAGAAAATTTATGTCTACAACTGGACAGAGTATCTGCCCGAATCAGTGCTTGAACAGTTCACCCAGAAAACCGGAATTGAAGTGATCTACACCACCTATGACAGCAATGAGACCATGTATGCCAAACTCAAGCTGATCAAAAAAGACGGGTATGACGTGGCCGTTCCCTCAACCTATTTTGTTTCAAAGATGGGCAGGGAAGGCATGCTCATGAAACTGGACCACACGCTTTTGCCCAATATAAAAAATCTTGATCCGGAACTTTTGAACAAGCCATATGATCCAAACAACAACTACTCCATTCCCTATATGTGGGGCTCCACCGGCATTGCCGTGAACACCGACGAAATCCCCAAAGAACAGATCACATCATGGAAGGATCTGTGGAAACCGGAATTTAAAGGGAAACTGCTGCTCCAGGACGATTTGCGGGAAGTGTTTCACATGGCCTTGCGCATTAAGGGGTTTTCCGGCAACACCACGGAGCCTAAAGAAATTGAACAGGCATATCTGCTGCTTAAGGATTTAATGCCCAATGTGCTGCTGTTCAACTCCGACTCCCCTAAGCTGCCCTTTCTGGCAGGTGAGGTCAGCATCGGGATGATCTGGAACGGTGAAGCCTGGATGGCCCGGGAGGAAAATCCCGCAATCCAGTATGTTTACCCTAAAGAAGGCGCAAGCTTCTGGGTGGACAGTTTTGTCATTCCCCAAGGGGCAAGGAACCCCAAAGGCGCCCATGCGTTTATCAACTTCATGATGAATCCCGAAGTGGCCAAGACCTGTGTTGAAGAATACGGGTATCCCACCCCGGTAAAGCCGGCCATTGCCCTGCTCGATTCCAACATCAGCAGCAGCCGGACCATCTTTCCTGATTCTGAAATCATTAAACAAGGCGAATTCCAGAATGACGTGGGACAGGCCATTGAAATTTATCAGAAGTACTGGGAAAAACTTCGTACCGGCAAATAGTGTTTGAACGCAAAGTCACCCCTCTGGGGCTTGGTCATAACATCGGCCACAGCGTAGGTTGGGTTGAACGAAGTGAAACCCAACAACTTATCGGCGTTGGGTTTCGTTCCTCAACCCAACCTACCAAAAATTCGGATGGCCTAAAATATGACCAAGGCCCCCATCTGCAACGCGCAGATGGGCAACTTTACGCCCAAACACGGGATGTTGTCCTGTCACCAACTATGGGACCATCCGCAGGTTTGGATTCAGCGTTGGATGCCATGATTCAAAACCGCTTCGGTCACCTTTTCTTCGCTGCCCCCCCCGCAGGTCACATTAAATATATATCATGATAACACCTCTTCCAATGGGCAAAATTGAATATCCCGATAATAGAAATACAAGCACATAAGGATTATCAATTTGCCAAAAACCCCTATTTTATATAGGTCTTGAATCGTTTCTGGTTTAGGTTGGATAATTGTTACTGACTATAAAGGAAGGGGTATGATGACAAAGTTTCCCAGACGACACTGAGGTCTTTTGAAAGCACCGCCCGTGGCTGGCTGGTGCAAAATTTAATGGAGAAACACTTGTTATTACATTGAAAAATTGAAAATAACACCCGGCCAATTTTAGTATTTAAAGGAGTCTGTCAGATGATCAATGTCACTAAACCTGCCCAGGAACAGGTCAGGATGTACTTTGAAGGCAAAGAAATTACGCCCATCAGAATTTTTCTCAACAGCGCCGGATGCGGCGGGCCAAGCCTTGCTATGGCTTTGGACGAAAAAAAAGATACAGATGCCGTATTTACCTTTGATGAGGTGGAATACATTATGGATCAAAACCTTTTGGAAAAGGCCGGCCCTGTGGATATTGATTTCGCAGGCACCGGCTTTCGCCTTGAATCCGCCCTGAAACCGGCAGGCGCATGCAAGGGGTGCAGCGGCGGGACATGCGGCAGTTAACCGGAGGGTTCGTATGGCTTTTGAAGTCCACCTTCATCCCAAACTGGAAAGGCAGCTTACTGAAATGGAAGGTCAGGTCAATTCACCATTCATTGCAGCAGGCCGTGCCAGAACAATCATTGAGGCCATGATCCAAGGCCGGACATCGCAGGCGTCAGGACTGTTCAGGGCGCGTTCAGATGCCCGGGTGAAAAATTCCTGGAAATATGACCTTGGTGCGGGATACCGTCTCATCTGCATCCGCACCAAACAGATCATTTACATCATGCATATCGGGGATCACGAAAGCTGTGATGCCTGGCTGAATAATAATTCAAAAAAGCAGCCCCAAAATACTGAAATGAAGATGACCGCATTCACCATTCGTAACAACCCGGCACCATTTGATTTTCAAACAGTCAGGTCGCAGGACCGAAAACCGGATTTTGACGATCAATACCTGACACCCATTCCCCAGGAATACCTAAGAAAGGTATTCTGCGGGCTTGTGGCTGGTTGATAGGCTGACTGATAGCGGAACATCGGGAATTTAATAATAATGCTGATGTAAAAAGATTAGACCTTAAAGCAACCATTTCAAAGGAGAACGTTATGACCGAGGCAATACAACTTGATAAAGGAAAAAAGGCAGTGTTTAAAGAAAAACTGATGAGTAAACTGCCGAATGGTGTCAACCTAAATACATGCCTGACATGCGGCGTATGCGCTTCCGGTTGCCCGGCAACAGGGCTTGAAAATATGGACCCGCGCAAGTTTGTCAGGATGGTGGCTTTGGGCATGGATGAAGAGATAACCAACAGCCCGTGGGTGTGGATGTGCACCCAGTGCCAGCGATGCCTCTATGTCTGCCCGATGAAGATCGACATTGGGGCTATGATCTTTGAAGCCCGGCAGTTAAAGCCCCGTGAAGAGAGGCCCAAAGGTATTTTAGGTTCCTGTGATATGGCTCTTCGAAATACCAGCGGCAGTGCCATGGGGCTTTCTGAAGAGGATTTTGAATGGGTGGTCGGCGACATTCTTGAGGAAGTCCAGGAAAGCCAGCCGGGCTGGGAAGAGCTTGAGGCACCGATCAACAAAGAAGGGGCTCATTTCTTTGTAAGTCAGAATTCCCGTGAACCGGGTGTGGAGCCCGAAGAGATGGTTCCCCTGTGGAAGATTTTAAATATCGTTGGTGCCGACTGGACCTATGGCACCCGGGGCTGGGGTGGTGAAAACTACTGTATGTTCCTTGCCGATGAAGAGAAATGGGAAAAAGTAACCCGGAACACCCTTGAATCGGCCATGGAACTGGACTGCAAGGTATACCTGAACACCGAGTGCGGCCACTCCACCTTTTCCGTATGGAAAGGCCAGCAGAAGTTCGGTATTGAGACCGATCTTGAGATTGCCCCCATGGTTATGTACTATGCCAAATGGATGCGGGAAGGCAAACTGAAACCCAGCTCCGACTGGAATAAAGATCTTAAAATCAAATTTACGGTTCAGGATCCCTGTCAGCAGGTTAGAAAGAGCTTTGGCGATGCTTTGGCCGAAGATCTGCGCTTTGTTGTCAAAGCCTGTGTAGGCGAAGAAAATTTCATCGACATGGCCCCCAAATACTCCAATAATTTCTGTTGCGGCGGCGGTGGCGGATACCTGCAGTCCGGGTACAATGAACAGCGTCTGAAATACGGCGAAATTAAAAAAGATCAGATCGTGGCCACGGGTGCAGAATACTGTATTACACCCTGCCATAACTGCCATGATCAAATTCACAAGCTTGCCGATCATTACGAGTGTCATTATCATGTTATGCATTTATGGACATTGATCTGCTTTGCATTGGGCGTGCTCGGCGGGAAGGAACGGAAATATCTGGGGCCGGACATGAAATTGCTTAACATGCCGGAAGGCCAGGAACTGGATGAAGACTTTTAAAACGCTATGTAACGTTTAGATTTCTGGTTATAATTTTTAGAGGGCAGGATATGGTTTCATATTCTGCCCTTATGTTTTTATTGAAAATTCCAATTGTATTTATTTTTTCTATTTGTATTTTCGTTTTGATTTAAAATCCCGCCCCCCATTATACTTGCAAATTTCAAAATAGATTAACTCTCGTAACAACTTGAGACTAAATTGTTTATCGATTTTAAAAGACAAACTTTGACGTTACAAAAGGAGAATACAATGAGCGAAGATTATGCCCCCATGTGGGAGAGCCTTGGCATGGATTTACAGGCCCACGACGTGTTATTAGGTGTTTTGGGGCAAGGGTACCGGGACATATATCTTGCCCAGAAGAATCGCCCCGAAGGCATGGGGTATTTTGATTTTGTCATGAGCGAGGTTCATGGGTTGAGAATCAAGGAGCTTTTGGACGAAAAAAAGCAGAACCGCAAAATCATCGGCAGCTATTGCGTATTTGTTCCCGAAGAGATTGCGCTTGCAGGCGGAGCCACCCTGGTAGGGTTATGTTCCGGTGCGGACTTTGCCGTTGAGGAGGTGGAAAAACATTTACCCAGAAACACCTGTTCATTGATCAAGTCCTCCTTTGGTTTCAAGCTTGGCAGAGTTTGTCCCTACCTTGAAAGCGCAGACATGATCGTGGGAGAAAATACCTGTGACGGAAAGAAAAAAGCCTATGAAACCTTTGCCGGTATGGTGGACAACCTTTATGTCATGGACCTTCCCCAGGTCAAATCCAGCCAGGGACGTTCGCTTCTCAAAGCAGAATATGAACGGTTCAAAACAGCAGTGGAGAAATTAACGGGAAATAAGATCACCGTAGAATCCCTTAAGGAAGGAATTAAGGTGGTCAATGCCAAACGAGCAGCCCTGCACCGGCTGGCAAGATTAAGAAAGGCGGACCCGGCTCCCATTTCAGGACTTGACGCCCTTCTGGCCAATCAAGTGTTCTTTTACGACAATCCAGCCAGGTTCACCGAATCGGTAAACAAAATCTGTGACGAACTTGAGGTGCGAATCAAGGAAAATCAGGGCGTATTCCCTTCAAAAACCCCGAGGATTCTTATCTCCGGCTGTCCCATGGCCGTACCCAACTGGAAACTGCCCTGGATAATTGAAACCACCGGTGCCGTAATCGTAGGCGAAGAATCCTGCGTGGGCGAAAGAGGCACCCGGAATCTGACCGAGGATTCAGGAAAAAACCTGGATGAATTGATGGAGGCTATCACAGACCGGTATTTCAAGGTGGACTGCGCTATTTTTACCCCCAACCAGGACCGGAGCGACCATATTGTTGAAATGGCCAAGGCCTATGGTGCAGACGGTGTGATCCATTACGGTCTGCAGTTCTGTCAGCCTTATATTATGGAATCCATCCCTGTGGAAAATAAACTTGAAAAAATAGGCATTCCCTGCATGAGGATTGAAACCGATTACGGCATGGAGGATGTCGGGCAGCTTAAAACCCGGGTGGAAGCCTTTATAGAACAAATCTCTGACTAAGGAAAAAAATGATTTGCGCAGGCATTGATATCGGTTCCAGAAGCATTGAACTGGTAGTGGTTGAAAACAAAAAGGTGATTGAAACCCGCCAGACAGATACCGGATTTGATCCCATTTCCCAGGCCAAAAAAGTGATGGATGGGGTAAAATTTGACAAGATCATGGCCACAGGTTACGGACGCAACCTTTTTGAGGTGGCGTTTGAAGATTCATCAACGGTCACGGAAATCAAAGCCCATGCTGCAGGCGTTCGCCTTGAATTCCCCGAAGCCCTTGCCATTCTTGATATTGGCGGCCAGGACAGTAAGTCCATCCGGCTCAATGAACAGGGTCGGGTGGTGAAATTTGAAATGAATGACCGGTGTGCTGCGGGTACAGGCAAATTTCTTGAAATCATGGCACAGAATCTGGGGTTTTCCCTGGATGAGTTTGGTCCGGCCGCCCTTGCTGCCCAAAAAGATCTTCAGATCAACAGCATGTGCACCGTCTTTGCAGAGTCTGAAGTGACATCGCTCATTGCCAAGGGCCAGGATCGACAGGAGATTGCCCGGGGTCTTCACTTAAGTGTGGTCAAACGTGCCGTGGGCATGCTGAACCGCGTGGGAGCCCAAGGGCCCGTTGTATTCTCCGGCGGGGTGGCACAAAACCCATGTATGGTGCACATGGTGGCAAAGGCCCTGGAAAAAGAGGTCCTTGTCCCCAATCACCCCCAGATGATGGGTGCCTTGGGCGCAGCCATGATCATGGCTGAAAAACAGTGAAACGGATCAACCAAAAATTTCTCTGAGACGTATCTCATCCTGCCAGACAGCGTCTGTATCCGCATAAAGTTGCTTAAGGGTTTGGGTCACATGCGCCTGCATCTGCCCAAATCCGTCCTTCCCCATATCCCGGGGCACATGGATAGGGGAGCCAAACCGGATGATTACCCGGGAAAAGGGTTTGGGCACCATGAAACGGTCCCAGGAATTGAACGCCCACAGGTTCTGCCCGGACATAATGACGGGAACAATGGGCAGTTGCGCATACTGGGCAATGCGAATCAGACCAGGTTTCACCACGCCGAACGGTCCCTGGGGGCCGTCCACGATATGGCCGATTTTGTAGCCCTGCCTGACCAGGATTTTCATGGTTTCAAGGGCCTGGCCCCCCCCATGGGATGAAGACCCCCTCACGGCCCGCCAACCCAGAATGGTCACAGTCCGGGCCGCCATTTCACCGTCTCTACTCTGGGAAATCATAATGGCAATGGGTTTTCGGTTCGAAAAAAAGGTTATCCCCGGGAAAAACCGCTGGTGCCATGAGGCATAAACCACTCGCCCACCAGCCTTTAAAATGTTCTGTTCATTGTCCGGATCGACAACCCTAATCCGGTAGGTGGCTGACAAAAGCCTGACAAGAAACAACCCTGCGTAGGGAAACAGATAATGGTACAAAAAACGCCTGAAGTTCTTTCTCACCATTCACTTCCTCCGATCACCAGAAGCCGGAACAAAAAAAGTATAACCCGACGTTTATTAACACAAAAACAGGAGATCTGCCAAGTCTCCTGAAAAGCGGATTTAAACTTCCTGAAAACGCATTAAAACACTTGCCTTTAGGTGCTTGGATCTCTACAATAAATTATCGTTTTTATTCACACTCAAAATAACACGCGGATCGAATGAATCAGAATGAATTGATTGAACAAATCAATAGTCTTAAAGATCAGTTAAAAAAAACGACTTTTGATCTTGAAAAAAGAAAAAAAGAACTTCACTGCCTATATACGATTTCAAAAATAGCCGAAACAGAGAATCTTGACATTGATTTTCTGATGCAGCAGGTGGTAGAGATCATCCCCTTCAGCCTTCAGTATCCGGACATATCCGCCGCAACAGCAGTCGTCTTGAATAAAACATATAAAAATTGTCCCCATGCGCCTAACCAATGGAAAATTTCTGCGCCAATAAAATTTTCAGGAAAAAAGATAGGATCGTTAACCGTATACCTGACCCGGAAACCTGACCAAAACTTTCAAACGCCGTTCCTCAAGGAAGAACAGGACCTGATCAATGCTGTTTGCGAACGGGTCGGAAAAATCATACAACGCATACAGATCACTGAACAACTCAAAGCGATTGAGTACGAACTGCACTCAAAACAGGGAAATCGAATATGGGTGGAAGAGAATCAGACCAAAATTCCCTGGAACAGCTCGCCCGCCCTCTTCTCCATCCTCCAGGATATAACCCGGGAAAAAGAAAAAGAGCACCTGGTTACTCAGGAAAAAAACCGGTTGCAGCAGGAAAATATCCGGTTGCGATCCAGCATAAAAGAGCGGTACCGGTTTCAGAATATTATCGGGATGAGCCCGGCAATGCAGCACGTATATGATCAAATACTGACGGCTGCCAACTCTGATGCCAATGTTTCCATCTACGGCGAGTCCGGAACAGGGAAAGAACTGGTTGCCAGAGCCATTCATGATTTGAGTCTCCGGAATGCCGACGCCTTTATCACCATCAACTGCGGCGCCATTCCTGAACCGCTGATGGAAAGCGAATTTTTCGGCTATAAAAAAGGCGCCTTTACCGGTGCGGCATTTGACAAACACGGATATCTGGATCTGGCAGATACCGGCACCTTGTTTCTGGATGAAATCGGAGACCTGCCGCTAAGCATGCAGGTCAAGTTGCTGCGGGCCATTGACGGCGGCGGATACTATCCCATTGGCAGCCAATCAAAGAAAACATCGGATTTCCGGATTGTTGCCGCCACCAACAAAAATTTGAAACAATTGGTCGGTGAAGGATTTATGCGGGAAGATTTCTATTACCGTATCCAGGTCATCCCCATCTTCCTGCCGCCTTTGAAAGATCGAAAAGAAGACATTCCGCTCTTGATTGATCACTTTACCGACATATACGCCAAAAACAGTCCTTTAAAAAAAATTCCCAACCATATTGCTGCACAAATTTTAAATCACGACTGGCCCGGAAATATCCGTGAACTGCAAAACGCCCTGTTACGGTTTTTTTCCACCGGCGAATTTGAAATTTTAAATATGACCGTCAAGCCAATCCAGTCTGATCATTTCAAGCGATCCATGCCGCCTGGAGACACGACCAATGACCTTTCCCATGCCATAAAAACAGTTGAAAAAGAACAGATTATCAATGCATTGCAATCGACGAACTGGCATCGTTCCTGTGCGGCGGCAAAGCTTGGTATCTCCCGCAGCACCCTGTTTCGCCGGATGAAAAAACATGGTTTAAAATTGAAACAAAATGTTCGATATTGACACATACATCATAAATCCACATAAATTCAGCTTGTTCCATAAGAAAATTCAGCTATTGTTTCAAAATTGACACAGTCGTCTAAATCAAGCATGTGACCGGATAAAAATAAAAATCACATATTATTAAACAGTTACAACAAAAAAGAAGGTTGGCATCGTTATTGCTTACAACCCTTCCCATTAAGGATATGGAGGCTATATGAAAATTCTTATTGTTGAGGATGACCCCCAGGTTGCCGCCTATATTCAAAGAATACTGGAACGATGGGGATATGACTATCAGACAGCAGGCAATGGAAAAGAGGCTTTGCACCACGTTTTAGAAACCGCATTTGATGTCATTTTACTGGATATCATGCTGCCGGACTACCTGGGATATGATCTCATCCCTGAATTCAAACAGATTGATCCGGACATCAACATTATCACCATGACCGGAGAGAATTCGCGTGAATTAGAACAACGTGTCAGAAAAGAGGGAATTTTATATTACATGGTTAAGCCGATTGAAACTCAAAACCTTAAACTCTTATTGGCACATCTGTGCAAAACCGGATAGTCGCCAGGCATCAGTCCCGGATTGACGCCATAATTTTTTTGCATGATTAGATTTCAACGTTAGGGCCATGGATTTTAAAATTTCCATGGCCCTTAGAAATACGATTTATCAAAAAGGAGGAAAGTGAATGACCCAGGACATAAGCCTCATGGACCAAGCCATCAGGGAGATCAACACAAAAATAGGGAAATACCTGACCTTTTCCCTGGAAAAAGAAGAATACGGCATCGGGATTCTAAAGGTAAAGGAAATCATCGGAATGATGCCCATTACATCGGTTCCCCGGACCCCACAGTTCGTTAAAGGAGTGATTAACCTGAGAGGAAAAGTGATCCCCATTGTGGACTTGAGAGCCAAATTCGGCATGGCCGGCATTCCATATACGGAACGAACCTGCATTATCGTCGTGGAGATTGACTCCAGCGATGCCACGATTCTCATCGGCATCGTTGTGGATGCGGTATCTGAAGTCCTGAATATCCATGGTGATGAAATTGAAGACACCCCGGCCTTTGGCACCCATCTGGACACTGAATATATCATGGGTATGGCCAAAATCGATGGAGGGGTCAAAATTTTGCTGAATATTGACCGGGTTCTTTCCAGCGCAGAGATTCAAGATTTTCAAAGTATCGCATAGCGGATTTAAACCCAATAATAAAACATATGATAAAAGGGAATGCAAAGATGAGAAATCTGAGTTTAGGAATTAAAATATCCGGAGGATTTGGGCTATTGATCCTTATTGCCATTGCGCTTGGCGGGATGGCGGTCTGGAATATGAACACGGTTAAAACACAGAGTGTAATGCTGGCTGAGGAATACGTACCCGAAGTGGAGATGGCCATGGCGCTCAGGGGGGCTGTAAGCCGGCTGATGTTTGAAATGCGCGGGTATGGATTTACCGAGGACGACACTTTCTATCAAAAAGCCCGGGAAGAGCTGGCGGCTGTGGAAAAAGCAGTTGAAGCGGGAAGGCGTCTGGATGAAAAAGCAGTAAATCTTAAAAAGCTCAAGGAGGAGTTGGCCGAGGCGATCAAGGGCATTGACAATTATAAGGCATTAATTGAACAAAGCGTGGACACGAGTGCCGAACTGGCAAAGAACCGCGGAGTGCTGGATAAATCCGCAGCCCAATACATGGCCAACAGCAATGCCTTCCTGGCCAGTCAAAACCAGCAATTTGAAAGGGACTTGGCCGAACGGCAGCAAAAAGTCACCCATGTGAGTAACTTGGTTGACATCGGTGCTGAGGTCCGGGTGATGAATTATAAAGCTCAGGCCAATAATACACCGGATATGATTGATGCGGCGGCCGGCAAACTGGACAGCGCCTTCACGGTGCTCGAGAACCTTCGGTCCATCACCCGGGATGAAGCAGACCTCCGGCGCATTGATGCAACCGCTTCCGCCGGCAAAAACTACCAGGACGCCATGAAGGCCTTTGTTCCGGAATTCAGAAAGTCGCTGTTGGCGGACCAGGGTGTATTGGCCCGGCTCAAGACCAAAATGGACGAAAATGCAGCGGTCTATATGAATAACTGTAATGAATTCCTCAAAGGGCAGCAGGAAAAATTAAGCCGGGATATGCTGGATCGACGCAATAAAATAACCCTGGTGGGTGATGTGACCAATCTGGGAAATGATGCGCTTATCGGTACATTTAAAGCCCAGGCTATGAGAAGCCCGGCTGTAATAAAAACAGCCCTGGAAGATTTTTCCAAAATTAATGACAAACTGGATGCCCTCAAAGCCGCGACCCGTTCAGAAGAAAATCTGAAACAGATTGAAGCAATCCGGCAGGCCGGCACCACATATAAAACAGCCATGTCTGATTTTCTAACCAACTGGACCCGGCTTCAGGAAATCGGCCGGCAGCGCGCGGAAGCCGGTGATGTGGCCATTGCCGCATGTAATGCCATGGCTGATGCCGGAATGTCCGCAACCAGCGGCATTGCCGATGGAGCGGTCGCGTCCCTTGGCAATGCATCCACGGTTATGACCATCGGTTTGATCGCTGCGCTCATTGTGGGATGTATCATCGCATTTTTCATCACCCGGGGCATCACCGTACCGGTGAACCGGATTATTGCCGGTCTGAATGAAGGGGCCAATCAGGTGGCGTCTGCATCCACGCAAGTCTCTTCATCCAGTCAGTCCATGGCGGAAGGCGCCTCCCAACAGGCGGCATCCATTGAAGAGACCTCTTCCTCCATGGAGGAGATGTCATCCATGACCAAAAAGAACTCCGAAAACGCAAGCCATGCAGACCACCTCATGAAAGAAGCCAATCAGGTGGTTAAAACGGCCAATGACTCCATGCACGATTTGAATCTCTCCATGCGTGAGATCTCAAAAGCCAGCGAGGAAACCTCCAAAATAATCAAAACCATTGATGAGATTGCATTCCAGACCAATCTTCTGGCATTAAATGCGGCTGTGGAAGCGGCCCGTGCCGGTGAAGCCGGCGCCGGATTTGCCGTGGTAGCCGATGAGGTCAGAAATCTTGCCATGAGAGCGGCGGAAGCAGCCAAAAACACGGCAGCATTAATTGAAGACACCGTAAAAAAGGTCAATCATGGATCCGAACTGGTCTCCACCACCCATGAGGCCTTTTCAAAAGTGGCCCAAAGCTCTGCTAAAGTCGGGGAGATCGTGACCGAGATATCCGAAGCGTCCAATGAGCAGGCCAACGGCATTGAACAAGTCAATTTAGCGATCACGGAAATGGATCAGGTAGTACAGCAGAATGCCGCCAATGCAGAAGAATCGGCTTCAGCATCAGAAGAAATGAGCGCCCAGGCCGAACAACTCAAGGAGTATGTGAGGGACCTGGTACTCATAGTCAAGGGCAGCGGCAGCCACAACGAATCCATAGCCGGACGGACGCAAATCAAAACCATTGCTGGACCGAAAAGACAAGTGCCGGCCCCGGCATCATCCCGAGAGCTCAGGCCGAACCAGGTGATTCCGCTGGATGACGATGATGATTTTACTGATTTTTAAATCAGTTAAATAAACTCGGCAGGATGGATAATTTCCCATCCTGCCCGTCCAGTGTGTACAGATTAGAACCATGACGCGCATGACGATTGATTTTCCTGTATATTCTTCATGGTCTGCATGGTCTGCATGGTAAAATAAAATACTTAATCCTGCCTTGGGACAATGTGTAATGGTCAATGATAGAGATAGAAACGATTTTTGGCATCAGATTCCCGGGCTTAAATTTCCTGGAAAGCGTTCCTACCAGGTGACCGTGGCGCTTGTATTCGGATTGATCGGATTCGGCGTTAATTTTCTGGACATTGAATTTTTAAAAACCGGCGATTTTAAAATCAGCATTCTGTTGGGAGTATTCTTTCCCCTGCTCATTGCCTTGGCCTGGGGCTGGCGCTACGGACTGCTTTGCGCCCTGGCCGGCGGATGCCAAACCATGTGGTGGCTCTGGTACGGGGACGGCTGGGGGATCCTTTACTCGGTGCCGGTCTTCACCTTATGGATTGTCTGGCACGGCTGGTGGGCCGACCGCCGCTCCGGCAGCTCTCCCTGGTATATGACCTCGTTTGCCGTGGAGATTCCGTTCCGTATTATGAGTGAACTCGGCTTTATGATGCTATTTCCATGGCTGGTCTCTTTGAATCCACCGCCCTGGGATCCCTTGCTGGTACAGGACCACGTGAGTCCGGCCTGGCTCTATACGGTGGGCATTAAACACACGGTAACGGCCTATCTTTTTCTGATGGTCGCCTATGTCATCTTCAGCCTGGGGCCTGTCCGGCGTTTTTTCGGCCTGTCGTCACGACGGGCCCAGGCCGATACCATGGTCATATATATCACTGCCATGCTGTTCGGCCTGGTTTTGTGGATACTGGATATTCTTACGGATTACTTTTTTTCCCCTATTGAGGGACAAACTTTCTGGGGGCTTGCAGTGCATGGGGCAAGCCCCAAAGAGCTGTTTTTTAGATCCTTTTACGTAACAGCGGCCTTGCTTGTTGGGGTCCTCATGGATCGCGTCAACCGCAGCCGGGTGAAACTGCAAGAGCGCCTCGACCACCAGAACCGTGCGCTGGCAGCCATCCGTAACGTCAACCAGCTCATTGTCGGAGAAAAGGATCCGGATCTCCTTTTGAATGAAGCCTGCCGTCTGCTGGTGGAAACCCGCAGCTTTTATAACGCATGGATCGCGCTGACAGTGGACGGGCGGCCAAAGAGACCATTTTATCATGCCGGGTTTAACGGCGGGTTTACCCCCATGGCCGAATTCCTGCTCGCCGGGGATATACCGGCCTGTGCCAAAGCGGTCCACGCGTCCGGCAATATTCAGGTAAAAGAAAACCCGTCAGAATATTGCAAGGGCTGTCCGTTGAGTGCGCTCTATGCCGGCCGGGCCGGGCTTTGTGTGGGACTGAATCACGCTGACAGGAACTTTGGCTGGCTCAGCCTCTCCTGCCCCATCGAGTTTGGCCAGATCTCCGAAGAACACGACCTCATAAAGGAAGTGGCAGGCGACATTGCCTTTGCTCTATGGGTCATTGAAAAAGAAAATCACCGTAAAACCGTTGAAAGTCAATACGCTGCCGTATTAGCGGCCTCTGTTGATGCGGTGATGGCTTGTGACCTGAATGGCAGGATCACGGTGTTCAACCCCAGCGCGGAAAGAATGTTTGGTTGTAAGGCAGAAGATGCCCTGGGGTCGCCCATCACACGCTTCTGCCCTGAAGACCGCCTGGCAGAACAGCAAAGAAAGGTGCGTTATGTGCATAGAACCGGTGAATTAACCGGTTATGAGTCCGAAAGGCTGACTGCCGATGGCCGACGGATATGGGTGGAGATCTCAATGTTCCTGAGCCGGAACAATCTGGGCCGTCCACAGGGAACAAATGCTATTTTACGGGATATCAGCGAACGGAAAAAAATGGAAAAACAGGTGCAGCAAGCCCAGAAAATGGAAGCCATTGGTTCTCTGGCCGGTGGTATTGCCCATGATTTTAACAATATCCTTTTTCCGATTATCGGGTTTTCACAAATGATGATGGAAGATTTTTATAAAGAGAGCACTGAATATAAAAATGCCAGGGAGATTCTAACAGCAGCCCGAAGGGCTAGCGAGCTTGTCAACCAAATTCTTTCTTTCAGCCGTCAATCCGAAGATAAAAGCATGCCGGTTCGATTTCAAACTATTATTAGAGAGGTGTTGAAACTGTGCCGGTCAACCATCCCGAGCAATATAAAAATCCATCAGGAAATCAATTCCCAATGCGGTTATATAATGGCAGACCCGACAAAACTGCACCAGGTCGCCATGAACCTGATGACCAATGCGTATCATGCCATCGCGCCGGACCATGGAGAAATATCATTAAGGCTTTGTGAAAAAGAATTCGGTCAGGAAGATATCCCGGCCTTTTCACTTAAACCCGGCCGATACGTGATGCTCACCGTTTCCGATACAGGTAAAGGGATTGGCCCTGACATCAAAAACAGAATCTTTGATCCGTACTTTACCACCAAGGAGAAAGGTAAAGGTACCGGATTAGGCCTCTCTGTTGTTCACGGAATTATCCATGCGTATGGCGGTGAAATAAAAGTGTACAGTGAAGTTGGACAAGGAACGACTTTTAATGTTTATCTTCCTTTGATGGAAACATCGGTTGAAATCCCAACCGAAAAAAAGATGAAAATCAACCCGATGGGAAATGAACATATTCTTTTGGTTGATGACGAACAACCGATTGTTCAGATCGAGAAAACCATACTTGAACGGCTTGGCTATCACATAACATCCCATACGGGAAGTATTGAAGCCCTGGAAGTGTTCAAGGCAAAAGCCGACACATTTGATCTGGTTATCACAGACATGACCATGCCCAACATGACCGGAGATCAATTGGCAAAAGAGTTGTTGGCCGTTAAGCCAGATATCCCTATCATCATACTTACCGGCTTCAGTGAAAGAATCAGCAAAGCTACAATAGAGACCATGGGGGTAAAAGGACTCCTTATGAAACCTGTTGTGATATCTGATATGGCACTGGAAATCCGAAGGGTATTAGATGAAAGCCAAAGCGTTGCTTAGGGATTATCCTAAAAATAAAATTTAAAATCCGGACAAAAACATGCCTTATGAAACCATAATATCAATTGACGAATACAGCGAGCTATCGGTAAAGCTAAACGAACTATCTATACTGATTGCCGGTTTTTGCCCAGGTGAAATCCCTGACCTGGGAGTAATGCTCAACAACCTTGATGATCTGATCAATATTTCTAAAGGCATTGATCCTACAACTTTTTATGACATTTCAAAACGCTGCAAAACGTATGTAGAGAACATGATCCTTAAAAACCTTGATGATACAAAACCGGTTGAAGAGGGCGTTGCCCTGTTGAAATCCATATTGTGTTATTTAAAAAAAGGTGAACCATTTACATTTGATTATGCAGATATACTTGAGATGCTGGAAGAAAATTTGTCAGGAGATGTTAAAGAAGAAACAGCGCAGGTCGAAAAAAAAGACGCCAATGATAACATTCAAAACGCACCTGAAAAAATTTCCGATGATGACATGGAAATCCTTACTGATTTTATTTCAGAGGCGCAAGAAAATCTGGATACCATTGAGATATCCTTGATTGAACTGGAACATGATCCAGTGAATACGGATATCATCAATGACATATTCCGGCCGTTCCATACAATAAAAGGGGTTGCCGGATTTTTATCCCTGACTAAAATTAACAAGCTTGCCCACGCAACCGAAAATTTGCTGGACAGTGCCCGAAGTGGTGATTTTATCATCAGCCATACGGTCACAGATATCATTCTGGCGTCTGTAGACACCCTTAAGGCGCTTCTGGACAAGGTAAAGCAGGGTATTCAGACAGGCTACAGAGAGTCGGATGATGATATTGATGTTGACTCTTTAAGTAGCCGGCTCAAGCAACTTCAGATATCGCTTACCAAAGGAGAAAAAGAGCCTTTGGGGGAAATCCTTGTCCGTAAAAAAGAGCTAAGTCAATCCGACCTTGATCAGGCACTTGAATTTCAAAATAAAAATTCGGTAAAAAAACTCGGGGAGATTCTGGTTGAAGAAAAAAAGGTGAAACCTAAACAGGTTGCCTCAGCCTTGATGGAGCAGTCTTGCGTTAAAAAGAAAATGGATGTGCAAGTAAGGGTCAGCACCCAGAAACTGGATGATCTCGTGGATTATGCCGGAGAACTTGTTATTGCGCAATCCATGCTCCGACAGCAGACTAAAGAGGATGTCATTGTTAGTAAGACTGTTTCCCAATTGGGACAGATCGTAAACCATATGCAGAATATCGCCATGTCCATGCGTATGATCCCGATTCAGGCAACATTTATGAAGATGATCCGTCTGGTCCGCGATCTTTCCCGAAAATCCGGTAAAGAGATCCATTTATCCATGACCGGGGAAGATACTGAGATTGACAGGAATGTCGTAGATGCCCTTTATGAACCTATGGTGCATATGATCAGGAATGCCTGCGACCATGGAATTGAAGCAACATCTGAACGATCAAAAACAGGCAAGCCTGCCCAGGGCAATATACATCTTTGCGCCTATCATAAAGGCGGGAATATTATCATTGAGATTGAAGATGACGGCAAAGGCCTGGACAAAGATAAGATATTGGAAAAAGCCAAATCAACCGGACTGATTAAAGGCGATGAGCAAATGACCGATACCCAGGTTTTTGATCTGATCATGCAGCCGGGATTCTCCACGGCAAAAGAGATAACAGACATATCCGGTCGCGGGGTGGGCATGGATGTGGTTAAAGATGGTATTGAAAAATTTCGCGGTCATCTTAACATTGCGTCGAAAAAAGGAAAGGGTACTAAATTCATTATCAGCCTGCCGCTGACTCTTGCGATCATTGATGGTATGCTGATCGGAGTGGATGATCAAAGATATGTCATCCCCACCATTGCTATTCAGAAAGCTTTCAAACCACGGCAGGGCGAGTATTTTACTGTAAAAGGCAAAGGTGAAATGGTCAAAGACCGTGGCAATCTAATCCCTCTAATACGATTGAATGAGATTTACGGGACCAGTAACAACAAAAAATCCATAGACGCGTGTTTGGTTGTGGTGGTTGAATCAAAAGAGGAAAAAAGAGCAATCTTGATAGATGAGCTTCTGGGTAAAGACGAGTACGTGATCAAAAGTCTGGGCCACAGTATGAACGATATTCAAGGTATAGCCGGCGGTGCGATTCTGGCTGACGGAAAAGTGGGGCTGATTTTAGATGTAGACGGCATTTTTTCCATTGTTGCTCAAAGGCCATTGGAGATCTGATTGTAAATATATATTAATTATGGATGAGGATTTTTAATGGCTAACAATATCAAGGTGCTGGTGGTGGATGATTCTGCAGTTGTGAGAAAAGTATTCAAAGAGCAGTTAAATAGACAAAAAGGAATAACTGTTATTGATACGGCACCAGATCCCTACGTAGCCCGGGATAAAATTGTAAAGTTAAAACCTGATGTTCTCACGCTTGACATCGAGATGCCCCGCATGGACGGTATCACCTTCTTAAAAAAGTTGATGAAGTATTATCCACTTCCGGTAATCATTGTCAGTTCTTTGACAAAAAAAGGCAGTAAGCTTGCCATGGAAGCCTTGTCAATTGGTGCATTGGAGGTAATTTCCAAACCCAATTCGGCTTATTCTGTCGGTGATATGAGTGTGCAGCTTGCAGAAAAGATCCGGGCAGTCCATGGTGCGGAATTAAAAAAACGAGGCGGGGATAACCAATCAAGGGCATCTATGGGTAAAACACCCCTGTCATTGGCAGAAACTACAAATAAGATCATTGCTATTGGGGCATCCACTGGTGGAACCGAAGCGATTAAAAAAGTATTGACCTCAATGCCGCAAAATTCTCCCGGTATGGTCGTGGTGCAACATATGCCTGCCCAATTTACCACCTCGTTTGCAGAACGTTTAAATGAACTGTGTCAGGTGAACGTCAAAGAAGCCCGGAACGGAGATACGGTAACAAACGGAGAGGTCCTTATCGCCCCAGGTAATTATCACATGCTTTTAAAAAGAAGCGGGGCCCGATATTACGTGGAGGTTAAAACCGGCCCACTTGTTCATTATCAGAGGCCGGCGGTTGATATCCTGTTTCGATCCGTTGCAAGGTATGCCGGCGCAAATGCACTGGGTATCCTTTTGACCGGTATGGGAAAAGATGGGGCCGAAGGTTTGCTTGAGATGAAAAAAGCAGGGGCCGTAACGATTGCCCAGGATGAGGCGTCCAGTGTTGTGTATGGGATGCCCAAAGAGGCCAAGCAGATTGGCGCGGTTGATTATGTTGAAGATATTTTAAAGATTGCTGATCGAACATGCTCTGTTTTGCAAAAATTGTTTGCTTAATTAAACCTTGGAAGGAAATCTAATAAAAATGGATTCGGTCACCTTTACATCAAATGAATTTATTGAACTGAAAACCCTTGTGTACCAAATCTGTGGTATCAATTTGCACGAGGGAAAGCTGGAGTTATTAAAATCCAAGGTTGCAAAAAGAATGCGACTGACCAAAATGAATATTCATGAATACTTATCTCATTTAAAATCAAACGAACGTGAAGTTATTGAATTCATTGATACGGTGACAACCAATCATTCGTTTTTCTTTAGGGAAAATGAAAGTATTGAGTATATTGTCGATCATTTCAATCGAAATCCCCAAAAAGCTAAAAAACAGTTTAAGATATGGTGCGCAGCCTGTTCTACAGGGGACGAACCGTATACCATCGCAGTTCAATTAGAAAACTTGGGGCTGTCATACACCATTCTTGCTACAGATATCTCCCATTCTGTTTTGGAAGTTGCCGCCAGGGGAATCTATAAAAATGATAAAATCAAGAACGTGCCCAAACCGATCTTACATAAATTCTTCCAGAAAGGCGTCGGCAAATACAAAGATCATGTAAAAATCAAAAAAAAAATACAGCAACAGATAACCTTTAAAAAATTCAATTTAATTTCGGACATAATGAAACAAACGGATTTTGATCTTGTGTTGTGTCGAAATGTAATGATCTATTTTGATAATCAAACAAGCGAAAAAGTTGTAAACAAACTGTACAAATCAATTTCACCAAATAACTTTTTCGCTATAGGAAATGCGGAAAGTTTGATGAATATGAGGCATAAATTCAAACCTGTAAAAGGCATGCCAAGTCTCTATCGTAAGTGAATTGTCGTCAATGTTTAATCCAACCGACTGAACTCCTTCACGCAGCGGGAAAGCATTCTGACTCAGTGTTTGTTGCTTTTACGTTAACGCAGCGTATCGTTACTGCGCAACCTTATACGTTACAAATGTAACGCATATTCTCATTTTTAGTATTTATTTGTGAAATAACAAAAAAAGATACATTATAAAATCAACATACTAATTGAATTTTATTTTCATATTAAGCAGTTGGTATGATTTTTGGTTGTATTATATTTCGAAACGTTATTCATTTAACCTTTAATACAAAAGGATAATTTAATTATGTGGAAACTGCTGCAGAAAATCAGTAAAAATTTGAGCCTGGCGATTCCGGCAATGATGCTGGCCGGGTTCATATTCGGCATTTTTATGGATGCCGCTTTTTTAAAATCCCTGATTATTCCCTTCACCTTTTTGATGGTCTACCCCATGATGGTGACCCTGAATATCCAGAAAGTATTTGAAGGCGGAGATGTGAAGGCCCAGGTGCTTACCCAGGCGATCAACTTTGGCGTAGTCCCTTTCCTGGCCTATGGTGTAGGTTTGATCTTTTTTAAAGACCAACCCTACATGGCCCTAGGTCTGCTTCTGGCAGGGCTGGTACCCACTTCGGGCATGACCATCTCCTGGACCGGATTTGCCAAGGGCAACCTGGCGGCTGCCGTAAAAATGACGGTTATCGGTCTGACCCTGGGCTCCATTGCCACTCCTTTATATGTCCGCATGCTCATGGGCACAAGCATTGAAATTGACATGGCAGCTATTTTTAAACAGATCATGGTCATTGTCTTCATTCCCATGGCAGCCGGTTACCTGACCCGCCGGTCCCTGGTAAAAAAACACGGGGAAAAGAGATTCAAGACATTGGTGGCACCCAAATTTCCGCCGCTCTCCACCCTCGGCGTCGTGGGCATCGTGTTCATTGCCATGGCGCTTAAGGCCCGGACCATTGCCGCAGACCCCAGCATGCTTGCTTACATCCTTCTCCCTTTGGTGATCATTTACGGATTCAACTTCATCTTCAGCAGCTTTGTGGGCAAACGGTTTCTGTCCAGGGGTGATGCCATTGCACTTGTTTACGGCTCAGTCATGCGCAACCTCTCCATTGCCCTGGCCATTGCCATAAACGCATTCGGCAAACAAGGCGCCTCGGCGGCCCTGGTAGTGGCTGTAGCATATATCGTTCAGGTCCAATCTGCGGCCTGGTATGTTAAACTGACGGATAAAATATTTGGACCGGCGCCTTTGGACGACGAAGAGCCTTCAAAAACAGCGCCTGAAAAAGTGGCAAAGCCTGTCTCTGAGGCCCCGGATGAACCCCAAGTTTCCATGGTCGCAGACATTAAAAAAATCCTTTTTGCCACGGACATCACGCCTGCGGCAAAATATGCGGCCCGCTATGCCTGTACCATCGGTAACAAATTCAACGCAAAGGTGTGGGCCATCCACGTGGTCCCGGATCTTTTAGCAGAATATTCGGCAGGTGCCGGTGTTACCATAAAGGACCCTGAAAAACAGGAGGCGTTCAACCGGGAGGCGGTTAAAAATGCTGAAAAAATTCTTGAAGAACGCATCCGAACCACGTCGGAAAAGGTGATCCGGGAAATCTCAGCCTGTCCCTTATCAAAGGACCGAATAATTGTCAAAACAGGTGATCCTGTGGAAGAAATTACCAAAGCGGCGACCCAGGGAAATTTTGATTTGATCATCATGAGCACCCACGGAGATCAGGGTATTGATGATATCCTTTTAGGCAGCACAGCCCAAGGTGTTATCCATGAATCAAAGATTCCTGTCCTTGTGGCACGCCCCTCCTAACACGCTTTTAATCTTATTGTCCCGCTTTTTTTAAGAAAAATGCGGGACATTTTTTCACATTTTTCTAATCCTGTCTTCACAGGGATGTAACAAAATTTAGGTAAGTTATAGGACAAACAGGATGTTCATCTCTTTAATAAGGATAGGAAATGATGAAAATAGACCTTCATGTGCACTCCAAGTTTTCCAAGCGCCCTTCCCAGTGGATCCTGCAGAAAATCAGTTGTCCTGAAAGTTTCACGGAACCTATGCTGGTGTATAACACCGCCAAGGCAAAGGGCATGTCCCTTGTCACGATCTCCGACCATAACACCATTGACGGGGCACTTGAAATTGCCCATCTGCCGGACACATATATCTCAGAGGAGATCACCGCTTATTTTCCCGAAGATGGTTGCAAGGTGCATGTATTGGCCCAAAACATTACCGAAGCCCATCATAATGAGATCCAGAAAATTCGGAAGAATATCTTTGATCTGGTGGCCTACCTCAATGCTGAGAACATTCTCAATATTATTGCCCATCCCCTCTACGCCGTCAATGACCGGCTGACCATCAACCATTTTGAACAGATGCTTCTACTGTTTAAAAACTTTGAGCTCAACGGTGCAAGAAACGACAAACAAAATCAAATTGTTTCCCAGGTGCTTAAGCAGCTCACCCCCATGGACATTGAACGACTGTCAAACATTTATGATTACCAGCCGCTGTTCGATACACCATGGAAAAAAAACCTCACCGGCGGATCCGATGATCACTCCGGGTTAAATATCGCCAGAACCTGCACGGCTGTGGATAATGCAACGAATCTTGACGATTTCATGGCCGGCATCCTTAACGGCAAATCCCGGGCCGTATCCGATCCGTCCACGCCCCAGACCATGGCCCACAACCTGTACGGCATTGCCTACCAATTTTACAGCAGCCGGTTTAACCTCGGGCGCCACACAGGCAAGGACCAGCTGCTCAAATTTCTTGACCAGTCCCTGATGCCGGTATCCACTGTAGATGACGGACTTATATCAAAGCTTTACACCTTCTTCAGCAAACGTAAAAACCGCCAGGAAACAACCCAATTCGTTTCCATAAAAGATCTGATCAGAAGGGAGACCGAGCGTCTGTTTGCGGAAAACCCGGACCTGATGAATATCGCCAGGATACAGTCAAACAAAATACGCCTTGGCTCCTCCCTGGAAAAACAGGAACAGCACAGGGAAAAATTATGGTTCGATTTTGTCAACCAGCTCTCAAACAAGGTTTTGTCCCATACAGGCGACCATCTTCTAGGACAGGCCTCCGGGGCTAACCTGTTCAATATATTCCAGACCATCGGCTCTGTGGGCGGGCTCTACTCTCTTTTAGCACCCTACTTTTTGGCTTTTGTCCACTTTGCCAAGGACAATGAAATAAATGCGGCGGTCCTTAACCGGTTTGCCGGATACAAAAACGGGATACAGGCCCCTAAATCCAGGGTGAAGCTTGGGCATTTTACCGACACCTTTTACGATGTCAACGGTGTGGCTCAGACCCTTCAACAGCAGGTGCAGGCCGCATTGAAAAACGACAAACACCTGACCATCATTACCTGTGATGCCCAAACAGGAAGAACAGGAAACGGGGTAAAAAACTTTACCCCCATGGGCGTTTATGAGATCCCGGAATATACGGAACAAAAAATGTATTACCCACCATTCCTGGAGATGCTTGATTATTGCTACCAGCAGGGATTTACCCATATCCACTCCGCCACACCCGGCCCCATTGGTTTGGCAGCCCTGGCCATTTCAAAAATCCTGAAACTGCCCTTGAGCTCAACCTATCATACCCAGTTTCCCCAATATGCCCAATATCTGACCGGGGATGATTTTATCGAAGGCCTGACCTGGAAATTCATGATCTGGTATTACGACCAGATGGACCAGATCTATGTTTCCAGTCAGAACTCCTTTGACGAGCTCACCGAACGGGGCATCAAGGCCGAAAAAATCCGCATCATGCCCCGGGGCATCAACACGGAAATTTTTCATCCGTCAAAGCGGTGCGACATCCTGACTTCCAATTTCGGGGTCAATGAGGATGCGTTGAAATTTCTTTATGTGGGCCGGGTCTCCAGGGAAAAGAATCTGCCGCTTCTGGTGGATGCGTTCAAAACGCTTTATGCGACCAATGACAAGGTGCATCTCATTGTTGTGGGAGACGGTCCTTATGCCGATGAAATGAAAGGTATGCTCAAAAATTATCCCGTGACCTTCACAGGTTACCTTTCCGGTGAGCCCTTATGCCGGGTGTATGCTTCGGCAGATATCTTTGTATTTCCCTCCACCACAGACACTTTTGGCAATGTGGTGCTTGAAGCCCAGGCTTCGGGCCTGCCCGTGATCGTGTCGGATCTGGGCGGCCCCTGCGAAAATATGCTGGACCGTAAGACCGGCATTATAGTTAAAAGCGATGATAGCACAGCCCTTTTATCTGCCATGCAGGAATTTGTGATCACCCCCGGGTTGTGCCCTCAAATGTCCCGGCGGGCCAGGGAATACATGGAAAACCGCTCCTTTGAAAATGCATTTATACAGTCCTGGGAGTTTTACAAAGAGATGGAGACCCCGGTATCCATGGAAAAATTCTTAAAAGCGGTATGATCATGGCCCATATCCATTCAGGACTGAAAACCGCCGCACTGATCATCAAAGGCAGGATGCCCGCCCAGCTTGTTATTCAGATTACGGACCGGTGCAATGCCACCTGCCCCCAGTGCGGCATGCGCAAAACCAGTACATTTGACAGAACCCGGCTCTCCAATGATCAGCTCAAAGAAATCATTGATGCGGCAGGGGAAAAGGGATTCCAGGCCATTTCGTTTACCGGCGGGGAACCCATGCTGCTGCGCAAGGATCTGCCCGAACTTATCCGGCACGCCGGAAAAGCAGGGATTCCCTATATTCGCACAGGTAGCAACGGATTCTTTTTTGCCGACCATGAAAACCCGGGCTTCAAAGACAAGGTAAAGGCCATTGCCGATGAACTTGCAGAGACCCCATTGCGCAACTTCTGGATAAGCCTGGATTCATCCCTCCCGCACATCCATGAGCAAATGCGCGGGTTTAACGGCGTTGTCCGGGGTATGGAAAAAGCATTACCCTTTTTTCATCATGCAGGAATTTTCCCTTCCGTGAATCTGGGCCTGAACCGCAATGTGTCCCAACTCACCCGGAACATTGCATCGCCGACCGGAAAAGACCTTTGCGCCCCGGAATCATCCCCCTTTTACCAGGCCTTTGCCCAGGGATTTGCCGACTTCTATCGCAAGGTGATCAACATGGGATTCACCATTGCCAATGCCTGCTACCCCATGAGCATGGCGGACAGCGAAGATAAAGGTGACCTGAATGCTGTCTATGCAGCAGCGTCTGCCGACCGGGTGGTCTGTTTTACGGGTACGGAAAAAGCACTGTTATTCAAAGCGCTTTCAGATACCATCCCCCGATTCAGGTCCCAAATAAGAATTTTTTCACCCCTTGCGGGCCTGCACACCCTCCACAAGGTCTATTCAGGCGAAAAAACAGACACACCATACGGCTGCCGAGGCGGCATTGATTTCTTCTATGTCAACTGCACCGACGGAAACACCTACCCATGCGGGTATAGGGGCGCTGACAATTTAGGCGCTTTTCCGGACTTAAACATTAAAGCCATTAATCCTACAGGATACTGCCTGGCCTGTGACTGGGAATGTTTCAGGGACCCCACAGAACTTGGCGGCCCATTAATGGAAGCCTTTTGCGCACCATGGCACCTTGCAGCCAGAATGGCCAAAGACCCAGAGTACGGGGCTTGCTGGCTCAAGGACCTTCAATATTACAAAGCCTGTGATTTCTTTAACGGCAGACGCCCACCCCGGCCAACGGCTTTGGAAAAATTTTAAACAGCAAACCTTGAATCACTTTCCAGCACGAAAGAAACGATCATATCCGCCAGTTCTTCGATTGTTCCGGGGGAAAAAATATCGCCGGCCAGGATATGCTGCCCCGGGTCCGCGGAACCGGTAAATGGGACAAGCCGCTTTCTGAGGCAGCCCATTTGATTAAAGGCATGTTCCAGGGAGGGGGTATGAATACTCTGCTCCTGGGGAGAATAGATCACAAGGCAGGGCACACAAATTTTGGACAGATCCAGCCCCCTGACAAGTTTGACCATACCCATCATGGGCAAAAGGGCGGTCACAGGATACCGGGTACTCCAATACTGTTCATGTCCTTGATTTTCCGGTAATACAACCCTTTCTTTTCCAATGACAACCCCGGCAATCTGCCCTCCCCAGGGCCAGGCAAGCATGGATGAGAAGCTGTTTTTCGGCCTGAAATTGGGCGATAAAAAAATGCAGGTATAAAGAGCGTCCATGCCACCCGCGGTTACGGCCCGGTGGGCCAGCCAGGCAAGGGAAGCGGCCCCGGTGGAGCAGCCGATCATGACCACCTTTCTTCCCAGGCGTTGACCGATCTCGTAGGCTTCAACCACATCATTGAGCCAGTCATTCACACTGGCATGGGCCAGTGCCCGACCGGTCCGGCCATGTCCGGTAAGGCGTGTATAAAACAGATTCGCACCCAAGGTTTTTGCCACAAGGTCGCTTAAAGGGGCTGTTTCTTTGCGCGTGGCTGAAAACCCGTGGATATAGACCACACTGAATTCAGTCCGCTCATTGGGTATACCCGCCCATATCAAGGTTTTCCGGGTGCCGGGAATAATATCTGAAAACCTCTTTTCCTGAAGGACTAAATAATCATCCAAATTCAAAGGAAGATTTTTGGGGAATATGGTCTGATCAATACGGATCCGGGGGCCGGATAAAAAAATGATTGCAGCAATGACCACAAGGCTGACTAACAGAATCATTTGGCTTATGTTCCTTTGCAGGGTTCACACCGGATTGATAATTTCTATTCAATTGTATTAATTCAACGTGATGTGCAACTTTATGTATCTACAAGGCCGTCAAATTGTAAATTTTTCCGACCGTAAAGACAATTGATAAAGACTGCAACAGTATGAGACAGTATTTTTCGAACCGTCCTGCTTGTCAGATGC
>Ga0209575_10000445_pt1 | contig 27221 bp, 16 predicted proteins | sample Medcelwee11metaG_FD_187172 | JGI IMG/M metagenome (GOLD analysis project Ga0209575, IMG submission 187172) | Freshwater pond sediment microbial communities from the University of Edinburgh, under environmental carbon perturbations - Medium... | ecosystem: Environmental > Aquatic > Freshwater >...
TGTAAACTTCGAGAAACGGAATCACTGAGTTTTATTCCTTTAAGTAATTTTTTGTATTTTTTGCTGAGTAAAGCTCATCATCATAATGCTGCGTCTACATGCAGTCGTAGCTTGTATTTTTTTGCTATCTTGCTGATTTTTTCTATAGGATCGAATGCTCCGAGTACGGTCGTTCATGCAGTAGCATTTACAAAAAATGGAATATATCCGTTATGAATATCAGATATAATAGTTTCTTCTAATTGTTTTATATCCATCTTTCCTTTATTATCAGTGGGAATTATCCTAATCGCATCTTTACCTAATCCTGTCACACTGATAAATTTTTCTGTGGAATAATGCGCTTGATCTGAAGTATATCCTACCATTTTTTTTCCTGCTATTCATGATTTTTTTATAGACGAATATTTTTCGTTTCTTGCAACAACAATCGCTATCATGTTGGTCAATGATCATCATGGTCCAAAAACCCCGTCGCCTTTTTTGTATCCTACTTTTTTTAAGAGAAATTTTATGACTTCTTGTTCAATCAAAATATGTATGCCTGCTGATTTATATGTGTGCATTGTATTGTTGAATACTGCTGTAAGCATCTCTGCCATTACTGCTGGCAAAATTTCCCCACCCACCAATAAATTAAAAAAACCCTTACTATTGGTCTTTGGACTATTGAGTGCTATTTTTTCCATTTCATTAAAAAGTGAGTCTATTGATGTTCACTTTTGTGATATAGTGAGATTGATCTTTTTTTTGAGTGCTTCTGGTGATGTGTGTTTGAGAACGGGATATTTTTCTGAATGATCGTAATATTTTTTGATAATATCCATTGTTTTCTGTAATATTTTATTAGTATCCATTGTAATTTTTCTGTTGGTAAATATAGGGCAGGGTATAGTGATATTATAGAGTATATCAAGTATAATATTTTGAGCTGGATATTGATTTTATATGGAAAATCTGTAGATATATTATGTGTATTTTTTATTTTCTTATATATTTTTTATGAGACTTTTATTCTGGTTACTATTTTTTTCTTTGTCTGCTTTTGCATATCTTCTGTTTTGATTGAATATCGCTATTATTACTTTTTTTGTCGTGTTTTTTTTCTTTCTGATATCTTTCAGAATCGTAAGGCCAAATACGGTAAGAACTGTTGAGTTCCTTGGAAAATATAGTCGTGTTCTTAGACAATGATTTCATATTATCATCCCTATTTTAGAGCAAACAAAAATTCAATATCTTTACAAAAAAAACTTTGCTGTAGAAGTGCAAGGAGTTACGTCTGATAATGTAACGTGTTTTGTTGGACTCAATGTCATTAGTTATGTAAACGATGATAAAGATGATTCTTTGGAATGAAATATATTTAAGTCTATTTACAGTATCAATGATCCTGTAACGATGATTAAAGCTACTATTGACGAACAATTGAGAGCGATGATGATTCAGTTTACTCACAAAGAGATTTTTGGAAAAAGAGAAGAAATTGGTCAGGAAATTGAAGAAAAATTGAGAGAAAAATTAAAATCATTTTGATTTACCCTTGATTCTATCCAGGTAAGAGATGTAACTTTGGATAAGTCTGTTATGGATGCTATGAACAAAATCGTTGAATCGCTTAAACTCAAAGAAGCTGCTTTCAATGAGGCTGATGCTACTAAAATCAAAATAGTAAAATCTGCAGAAGCTGATAAGGAATCGAAACTTTTGATCGGTCAAGGTATGGCCGCACAAAGAGAAGCAATCTCTGAATGATTTAAGGAATCTATTGAAAAAATTAAATCATGTGATAAATCTCTTGATGCTAAGGATGTTCTCGCATTTCTCTTGAATAGTTCTAGAATTGAAGCTTTGGAAAAAATATGAGCAAATAATGCAAAAGTTATCTATGTAAATGAGAACCTCGAAGGTAAAACAACTTCTTTGATTCAAAACGAAAAATAATTGCCTTATTCTCTATAAAATTTTTTTTGCTCTTTTTGAAATAATATTTTTTATTTTTTAAACGCTTCGCTGGACATACTTTTTTGCTTGATAAAAAAAGTATGCAAAAAAATCAAGACAGGTGCAAATCCAACAAACGGTCGTTTCACTATGAAAGGTATACATATCTCATCTTATTCACACACATTCGTGTGATTCATTTCGATTCGATTAGATTGATTGCTTCGAATAGGGGAGAGTCTTGTCCTGCACCTGTCTACGGTAACTTGTTTTGCATGGTAATAAAGTTATTGTTTTTGTGAAGGAGTTTTTTTCTTTGTTTGTATGATAAAGTGCTAATTGATATTCGTTTGCGAAATAGTATACTTTACTTCGATAAAATCTTTACCTATAAAAATAGTATTATGTTATTTAGTGAATTTTGATTAAAAAATGGCTTATTAAAATCTTTGGAAACTATGGGATATAAAGAGGTAACTCCTATTCAAGCTCAAGTGATGAAGATAGCTTTTAGTGGAAAAAATATTGTATGACAATCTCAGACATGAACAGGTAAAACCGCTGCATTTCTTCTTCCTGTTTTACATAAAATTGATACGAATAAAAAATCATTACAGGTATTGATTCTTGCTCCTACGAGAGAACTTGTTGTGCAAATAGGTGAAGAAATAAGAAATTTGACGAAATTTTATACTGTCGGTTATGTGTGTATTTATGGATGAGCGAGTCCTAATGTCCAAAAAAATAATCTCAAAAAAAGACCAGCCATTATTATTGCTACACCAGGAAGACTCATGGATTTTATGAACCAAAAAGTCATTGATATCAGTGTGGCTGAATACTTTATTCTAGACGAAGTCGATAGAATGCTTGATATGTGATTTGTTCGTGATATCAAAAAAATTCGATCTCAACTTAAACATGTAAAACAGACGTATACGTTTTCTGCAACGATGAATGATGAGATGAAGTCTATTATCCGTGAACATATTTCCAGTTATGAATCTATCAAAATAGGGGAGACAGTGACAGTAGATAAGATTCATCACAGATATATGGCGTTGGATCATGAACAAAAACTTTACAATGTCATTAAACTTATCAAGGCACATCCAAAAGATAAAGTACTTATTTTTACTCATACCAAAAGAAATACAAAAACTATTCATCAAATATTACTCTGAGATAAATTCAATGCGGGTATGTTGAACTGAGATATGGCTCAAGGAAAAAGACAATCTACACTCAACGACTTTAAACAAGGAAAAACACAAATACTTGTAACTACTGATGTCGCTGCAAGAGGACTTAACATGGAAAATGTTTGACTTGTTATCAATTTTGACGTGCCTTTGGATCCCAAAAGTTATATCCATAGAATTTGAAGAACAGGAAGAGCGTGAGCGAGTGGGAAAGCGATTATGCTTGTTTCACCATTGGAGATTCCATTATTTAAAGAGATAGAAAAAGTTCATAGAATCAGAATACAACAATCAGAACATCCTGTTGAACAAGATAAATTATGAGCATACGGAAATCTCCGTCTTGATAGGTCTACAGATAAAAAGTGATGAAAGAGACCACAAGCTCCAAAGCGTCAAAGTTTTACGAAAACATATAATAATCTGTATCCTTCTGATGAACAAAAAGCCTTAAGAGGTGAAAATAATTATCGTAGCAATCCTAATCATAAACAACATCAATCTAGATTGGGTAAGTGATCTAAGACGTCTATAGTCTGAGATCGTAAACCGTCTTGAGGTGGTGGTTTTAGAGGTGCTGGGAAACCGAGACATAGATAATTACATATACTTCCTTATTTTTTATAAAACATATTGTAATATTGACAGAAATCAATAAATACATTCTTGTTTATATTATTTACTGTTTTCTCATGGGTGATAATTTAAATGTTCGTTCTTCTTTGAACGAATATAGAAGCTCTATAAAAAAATATTTATGATCAGAATCGGACAGTTTACAGAAGGTCATTAATTTTGAAACACATACACCAAGACAGAAAGAGGAAATACTAGATCTTTTAGATAAGCTCGAAAATATAGATTGAAAAAAATGATTACCTTTTTTTTCTATAGAAAAAAAATGAATAACATTCGATAATATCCAACATATTCTTTCAGATATCACTTCTTTGTTTGAATGATGGATAGATGGTAACGATCAGCTTAGAATAAAAATATCCAATATGATTGCAGGTGCAACAGAAAAAGAAAGAAATCTAGAAAAAATTCTTTTTGTTTGGTCTCCTATGGATAATCATTGACTGGAGTATCGTATGACGAGTGAACTCTGAGATAAAATAAATAAACAGAACAATATCGATATCTGGAATGAAAATGGTAATGGGTGATATTATGAAAAAATACATGATTTTGATGGTCATGAGTTCGCTTATGTCTATGTTACAGAACATAAAACAATTCAAACTCCTAATGCTGTGGTAGTTGTTATCGCCGCTAATCGCAGACCAAGATATATTATGATGGATAAATCTCACAGTCTAAGTCAAAACGAAAAAGATTCGTTACGAAAAATGTCAGACCAAGAAGTAAAGGAGCGTTATTATGTGACTAGTTATGATTAATATATGTATTTGAAAATATGTAAGGTCTCGTGTAGAGACTTTTTTATTTTATTATTTTTCCTAAATCAACTATATTGAAATTTTCTAGCTGATCAGTGAATCATTTGTCGTGACTAACCATGATGACTGCTCATTCGTAGTTATTGATCGCTTGAGCGATGACAGGGAGGTGACGGAAATTTATGTGGTTGGTCGGTTCATCGAGGATGAGGAGATGTGGTTTTTGGAGTACGAATTTTGCATACGAGAGGAGTCATTTTTGTCCTTCTGATAATGAACCTACATTGTTTTTTAATAGATTTTTTGTGAGCAGAAATTGTGCTGCGACACGAAAGATATCTTGATCACTTGCTTCTTCAGCTATTTCTTCCAACGTGTCTCGAACGGTTTTTCCCATATCCAAAGCATCAAAATCCTGACTATAATATCCTACTTTCACTTTGTTGTGAATCATAGCAATATTTTCTTCTGGATGAGTAGTATCTGGTTCTTTGATGATAACATCTGTTGCTTTTTTGTCTTTTGTTATAGCATTATATTCTTTCATAATATGCTCTTTGTGTTGATGAATCATCATAAGTCTTTTGAGAAGTGTAGATTTTCCGATTCCATTTGGTCATATAAACATGTATCTTTCATGTTTTTTTATAGTTAGTGGTAATTTGTACTCCACTACTTCGTGTACTGGGTTCATCAATCCTACTTTGTTGATGGTCACGATAGGTCATACATAATTGTCAAACGGTATAGAAAAATTTGCAATGGTTCTATCGTCTTTTCTGACTTCTACTTTATTTTCTTCAGCCTCTTCAACTTCGTCTCTCATCTTGCTCGCAAGCTTACGCATTTTACCTCATTTGTTCGAAAAGAAATTTATCTTTTCTTTGGCGTCAGCTATTTTCTTTTCGGCTCTTGCGTTTGCCATCTGATCTTTTTCTATTTGCGCTGTAATTTGTTCTACTACGTCATAATAATCTCATCGATATTGTTCTACTTTGCATGTTCATTTGTTCAAATATAATACACCATCTGTGAAGAGATTCAAAAAATCTGCATCATGGCTAATGACGACAACAGTTTTATCATAGGACATTAAAAAAGTAATCAGATCTCCAATTCCTGTATCATCGAGATTGTTTGTTGGTTCGTCAAGAAGGAGAATATCGGGATGTTGTATCAAAGCGTAGGCGAGGAGTAGTCTCGCTTGTTGTCATCCAGAAAATTCTTTAATCGGTTTGTTCATCGGTGCATTGAAATTTACCGCTTTGAGTACTTCCTCTATTTTTTTATCTATCTGATAATCCTTTTCTATAAAAGCAGTTTCAAAAAATTCCTTGATAGAAAGATTTAACTGATCCCTAGGGATGACTTGTCTCGCAATCGCGATTGTATTTCCTTGTACAATATGTATTTTCCCTTTTTGTGGAGTCAATTCTCCCGTAATCATTTTGAATATTGTCGTTTTTCCTGCTCAATTTTGTCCCATGATAGTAATCTTGGTATTTTGACGAATAGAAAAATCACTGTCTACGAGAATTGGATGTCTTCCATCATTATATGCAAAAGATACATCATCGAAACGCATGATTACTGGATTCTGATTTCAAGCCATTTTTTATGGTAAAAAAATTATAAAGTACAGGAAGTGAGTATATACAAGTAATTATGATATTCAAGAAAGATTAAAAAAAACATATATTTTGTTCAGCAGACTATTTTTTTCTATCGCCTCGCCGGCTTGGCCTTACTTTTTGCCATTGCTGCAAAAAGTAAGCAAAAAAATCTAGGAAAAATGATCCGCCATTTCATTTTTCCATACTAGACAATCAGGGCGGACTTTCCAGCAGGAAAATTCTTTGTGTTTTGATTTGTTGTCGGTTTATTTTGCAAACATTTTGTCTGTTTTTTTGTAGGCGCTTCTATATTATGTATTCACTTTATTATTTCTTTGATTCTATGCTCATACGTTCAGCTACCTTTATTAAAAGTGCATCTAAACTCAGTGAATGTCCTGAAAGAAATTTGCCTGAATTTGCCATGATTGGAAGATCAAATGTAGGAAAATCTTCATTGATAAACACTATCGCCAATCATAGTAAGCTTTCTAAAGTCTCTGTTACTCCTGGGAAAACTAAGTTGATTGGATATTTTTTGATGAATGATGAACGGTATCTTGTAGATTTGCCGTGATATGGATATGCACAAACAGGAAAAAAAAATAGAGATCTTTGGATAAAAATCACTCATGATTATTTTCTTGGGAGAGAATCTTTGAAAAAAGTCTTTGTCCTCATTGATGGAAATATTCCACCTCAACCTATTGATCTCGATTTTATCTATAGTTTGGATCAGAAAAATATTCCTTTTGATATTGTAATGACAAAAATAGACAAAGCTACCCAAAAATCATTGAGTCTTCATATGCGTTTGTTTACACAACATCTTACTACTGTCGTTACTCATATGCCTAAAATATTTTTGGTTTCTAATGTTACTAAGAGAGGTAAAGAAAAATTGTTGGAGTATATTGATGAAATAATATTAATAAAATAAACAAACCCACCCCGACCCTCCCTTGACAGGGCGGGAGCTAAGGAAAATAATATATAAAAATATTTTTCCATATAGCCCCCTGTCAAGGGGGAATGGGGGTTTGTTAAAATAAAATAAAAAAATCTAATTTTAAATTTGTTTACTTTATGCTTTACCTCAAAGTCACCAATCTAGCCAAATCATATACCTCAAAAATCCTTGTCGATCATGTAGATTTTACTATTTCTACATGACAAAAAATTGCTTTAGTTGCTAAAAACGGTACTGGGAAGTCTACCTTACTTAAATTGATTATGAAGGAAATAGATGTAAGTGATGGTTTGATTGAACGAAGAGTATGAGTACGTATATGATATCTTTCTCAAGACCTCGGAGCTTTGTCCGGTGCAGGCACTCGTATAGATGATACTAAAACTGTGCGTGAATTTTTGTTTGATTTTGATACTACAAAATATTGGGAACAAGAAGTTGAACTTAATATTGCTATCAACAAGCTTCGTATCAAATCGTATCTTGATCAGACTATCTGATCTTTGTCATGATGAGAAAAAAAACGTGTTGCTTTGACTAAGACGTTGATGGGAAATCCCGAGATGTTGATTCTTGATGAACCTACTAATCATTTGGATTTGGATATGATAGAATGGCTTGAGCGATATCTTAAAAGTCATCGTATAACGTTACTTATGGTAACTCACGATAGATATTTTCTTGAGAGAGTATGTACAGATATATTTGAACTTCATAGAGGAAAAATTGTCATATTTCCGTGAAATTATTCCTACTATCTTGAAAGAAAAACTATTCGTGAAGAAAATGAAAAAATAGAAGTACATAAACTTAAACAATTATACAGAAAGGAATTGAGTTGGATTAAAAAATCTCCCAGTGGAAGACAAACAAAATCTAATTCTAGAGCTACGAGATTCGATAGTATCAATGATCGTTATGATATATTGAAAGATACGGTATTCACTGAGCAATCAAAACTTACCCTCTCCATGGATGTAAGGCAACTCTGAGGTAAAATACTTAATCTCAAAAACATCAAAAAATCCTTCTGAAATAAAAAAATCCTTTCAAATTTTTCTCACGAATTTAGACATAATGAACGTATCGGTATTATCGGAAAAAATGGGGTAGGGAAGTCTACTTTCGTTCGTATGATTCTTGGTGAAGAACCGATTGATTCTTGATATGTACAGACAGGAGAAACTGTCGTTTTCGGTTATTATCAACAAAAAGAAATTCATTTCCCTGACGATAAAAGAGTATCTGATATTGTCCATGATCGTAAACTTCTTGAACAATTTCTTTTCCCTCCTCATCAACAACATATATTTGCGGAAAATTTGAGTGGTGGAGAAAAAAGAAGATTACATTTGTTGACTATCTTACAAAATCGTCCTAATTTTCTTATTCTTGATGAACCTACCAATGATTTGGATTTGGTTACTATAGGTGTTTTGGAAGATTTTCTTATGAGCTACAAAGGGTGTTTGATTGTTATTTCTCACGATAGATTTTTTATGGATAGGATTACCGATCATTTATTTATTTTTGAAGGTGATGGTAGTGTAAAAGATTTTCGATGAACATATTCGGAATACAAAACCGCTGAAATATTGAAAGGTGGAAAAGCTGAAAAGTTTAAAACAAATCCCCCTTCGTATCCCCCTTTATCCGATTGCGCTGGATTCCCTCCGGTTTCAAGGGGGACTTTAGATGAGAATACTGAAGATAAGCAAAAACCTTCATATATGGAAAAGCGTGAATTGGATCAGTTGAGTAAAGATATTGTTCTTTTGGAAAAAGAAAGAGATGAAATAAATCGTATTTTTAATCAACCAGATGTGCCGTATGATGATATAAAAGCTTTGTCGGAGGCTTTATGAGTAGTTCTTCGTCAACTTGAGCAAAAAGAATATAGACGGTTTGAACTGAGTTCGAGAGAATAAAAATATTTATTAAAATTTGCATAATATATGATTCTGAGTATAATTGGATGTAATTATCCTATTTATTTTTTATACCTTAATACATTATCAGATGAGTAGTAGCCCAATAGATGGTAGAATATCATATCAAAAATGAGCCAATCAAACTCCCGAATCTGCAGCAGAAAAGACTCAAGAGCTTTTTGAATCTACCAGTAAAGATTTGGAAGCGCTTAAGACTGCTATTGAGTTAAATGTCTATACTCAAGAACAAAGTAATCAAGCTTCGTCTTCTTGAAATGCTAGAGAAGCCTATAGGCTCAAGCCTTCTAAGATTGATTTTTTTTCTTTGTCGCAATCTACGGTTCCGGAATCTCAAAAAGAATATGGTAATGCAGAATTTGATCATATGTTAAAAACATTGTACACCATCCAGACTAATGTTAAAGGATCTTGAGATAAAAATGATGGTCTAGGTGCTTGAGATAAATATAATGAAATTACTTGAGGAAATTATAAAACAGATACCATATCTACTATATTCACCAATCTTCTCAATTTTATGAAAAGTAAATGAATTGATGTGCCAAAAAGTAAGCAATGAAAAGCATATACAAATGCTGACTTTTTGTATATGGTATCATTGTGACAAGCTTTGGTAATTAGAACAGCTGGAGAGTGAAGAAACGATAAATCTACATCATTTAATTTTGGAGATTGTATTTTGGGTGTACAAAGCATGAAAGATTTCCAGTTGTTAGATCTTTCTTCTCTGCCTGCTTCTTCGCAAAATATATCTCAAGAAACAGTACCAACACAAGAAACTGTAGAAACTATGGCGGATGGTAGTATTGTTACTCATACTATTGATGGAAATGTTATTACTAAACTTCCTGATGGTACTGAAATCCATAGATATCCTGATGAATCTATCGTTGAATATAAAGTTGATTGAAGTATTATAAGAACTGTCGTTACTCCACATCGGAATGTTACGGTAACGGAAGAACCTTTGGGAAATATTGTTATTACGTATCCTGATGGTACAAAAAAGGTACTTGAAGAGTCTATTTGAGAACCAAAACAATCTCCAGCTAAACTCAAAGATGTTGGTCCAAATGGTATTTATGAAAATGCTACGTGAGATTTAGTTCTTACTTATCTTAATGAACATACTATTATTATACCTCAAGCATATGTTCAAGAAACTCCATCAATGTATATTGATAACATGGCAGGTATTCCCGATATGCGTATAGGTGATCGATCACTTCCTAAACTCAGTGATGTGTATAATCATAGCGCATTAGAAGCTCAGTATGATGAACAATGAGTTCTTGTTTCTGAAAATCGTATGAATGAATTTCTTTTCACTTTTGATGATCTTCGTTCACGATGAATAAAAAATATGGAATATATTCCTATGATGTATGCAACTATAGGTTTGAGTATTGATATTGCTGATCCTAATGAAAAGGATGAACTCGTTCAAAGTGTTGTTAAATTGTGGATGCAACAATTGGATGTTACGATTTCTCAGCTAAAATCTGGTCTTTCTGTTCGTGTGAATAATGAAACGGTTCCATTTGTTTTGACTCCAGAACAAATTAAACAAGCAATCTCTGTACCAAATTCTGAACTTGGTGATCAGGTTATCAATAGATGAAGATTCATTAAACATATTTCATTATCTGATTGAACTTCTTATGATCTTATCTTCGATACTTGGACAGATTCCATGAAACGTATGAATAAAAGTGTGTTACCATTGTCCAATAGAAAAGGAGAATTGAAGGAAAAATTTGTTATTCAACCTGTAGGTCTTCAATATGCTGGAATAAAATCAGGACTATTGGAAAATACTGCTAAAGATATTGAGTCTATTAGGATTAATTGATGAGATCTCTTATATGTTCGTCAATAAAAAAATTCTTTCTATAAAAAAAACTCCATTTACGTGGAGTTTTTTTTGTATTTCGTTTAATTTATTTCATCATATCACTATATTCAGCTAAGGCACACATAGAAAGGTTGGCACAATCAGCTGGTTGCTTAATTGATTTTTTGTTGATGCATGTTTTGGTCTCGTCTGACCATGTTGCACATTCTATCATGCAACTATCATAGGCATCTTTTCGGTCTTGCTCTGTTGTATCTTCCGTGTAGTGAGTGCATTCAGAATATTTTTTGCATGCATCTTCGCAGCTTTTGGAAATTATTTTTTTCTCTTCCTGTTGTTCTTCTTCTTTGTCACATAATGATTTCATGTTTTTTATTTGTTCTATGATTTCTTCTTCTAGGAGATTAATATGAGAGAGCGTATTTGTATCCTCGATAAAATTTAAAGGTTGTTCACCTAATTTTGGAATATATTCTTCTTGTTCTGTTGAAATAAGTTCTGGATCACCTAAATCAGGAGCCTGTTCTCCCAATCTTGGAATATACTCTTTGTCTTCTATTGGGAGTTTGTTCCCATCAAAATCTAACGGATGTTCACCTAATTTTGGAATATATTCTTCTTGTTCTGTTGAAATAAGTTCTGGATCACCTAAATCAGGAGCCTGTTCTCCCAATCTTGGAATATACTCTTTGTCTTCTATTGGGAGTTTGTTCCCATCAAAATCTAACGGATGTTCACCTAATTTTGGAATATATTCTTCTTGTTCTGTCGAATCAGTTTCTGGATTATTTAAATCAGGAGTTTGTTCCCCCAATTTTGGAATATATTCTTCTTGTGTGTCTGAATAGAGAATGTCATTTTTTCTTTGTTGTAATGTAGCCAATTTTTTTTCTAAGTCTTGTATTGCTTTGTTGAAATTTTGAGAGTTTTCACAGCTTGCTACAAGGTCAGATGTGGTTTTGGAATCTTTTACCTCTTCTGAAAACTTTTGATACTCTTTCAATAAATCTTCTAGAGAGTCTCATGAATCTCAATTGAAAAATATGGTAGCGCCTGCTACTACAACAACTGTTGCTATTCCGCCAATGATTAGATTTCTCATGGTTTGTTTGCAAAAATAAAAATATGTATAGATGTATCTATCTATATATATTATATCTAATGTCTTGTTAAATTCAATAACACAAAAAATCACGATCACCACAGAAATCGTCATTTATGTTCGAATTAATTTCTTATTTGGTGTGAAATACGCTACCAGAAAAAAAGAATTTTTTACTGAGGAATTAAAAATTTTCAAAATATTGAGATAAAAATAATTTCATCAAAACATTGATAAGATATCTCTTATACAGATTTGTACCCTATTTTGCCGATAAAAAATATTATACTCATAATCATAAGGAAGTCTCATAATGTTATTTCTGTAGTGATCATATGTGTTGTTTGAAGTAATAAAATCGAAGGTAGAAAAATCATTGTTATGATTATGTCCTTATCCTATAAGAAGTCAAGTTCTAACAGTAAATATCTTTGTCATAAATAGTATAACTTTATAAAAAAATCACGACCTAAATCGTGATATATACTAGTTCTTAACTGTGTTTTCTTGATTTTTGGAGATGATGGGGTTCGAACCCATGTCTAAAAGGCATACATAAAGATATCTACCACGATAGTTTATTTATTATCCAGATTTTTTACGTTATTATGTCAGGATACGGTAGCCAGTAAACAGGCATAGGTTTTTACCATAACAACGTTGTCCACCGAAGTGAACGGGTTTTCCTACTTGGTCGCCTCGTGGTTAGTAGGAGTCACACAACGAGGATGGTACGTCACTAGGCTAATGAATAGCTAGGTACGAGAGCAAAAGCTCTGTTTAATGTTTTAGCATTTTTTGAGTGAACGATTGTTTTTTTCCGGTACGTTCGTCGGAGAGTGGCGGTCAATACATATGGAATCCTCCTATCAAATCCAGAGCATCCCCATGTCTTTACTATATATATTTCCTTTAAAAATTCAATATAAACCATTATTTAAATTTCTATTGAATATTATTGACATATATTTATACTTATTTTTAATATTTTTCATATCTTTACTGTCATGTTGTATGAAGCATATTCTTAATAATTATATTAAAGAACTTTCTTCTTATCCTGATGTGCCTAATGTCCTTGAACTGATGAATGAAATAGCTACTTGAACTACTGATAATATTTCTCGTAGTTTTCAGCTTGCTCAATCTGCTGAGAGATTACTTCAGATTATCGTTTCATGAGCATATGAAAATAATGAATTATTACAATGTCTGCAATATACAAAAGATCCATCATGGAAAAATGTTTCACAAGCTTTTTTTTCTCAGGAATATGCTTATGCTATTGCTCATAAATTCTACATTTCTTATTTAAATGCTGGTTCTTTACCTACTCTTTTGCGTGTTTCTCATCTTAGTAAATCGATAGCTGAAGTGTTGGTAGAAATCTTTTTGAAGGAATGAAAATGATTTGATGTGATTGATTTCCATGAGCCTTATTTCACTGCTACGCTTTTGGCATGAACTTGACAGACATGATTCGATGCTCTAAAAAAACGTAAAGAAAATCAGCTTTCTTCTATTCGTCATGGAATTTTTTTGAAACATGATACATCATCTGATTATCAAAATAATTATCCGTATGATATTAAAAAATTTTTCGTCGAGCTTAATCGTGCGTGATTTGATGCTATGTCTACATATACCTCTACCATAATTCCTTCTCTTGAAAATTCTCTTGTTGATGAGATACCTTATGATGACTATCTTCAACTTTATTGTGAGGCTTGTGATCAACCTTGGGATGAAATCAAAAAAGCACAAGAATATTTGATTGAGCAATTTGATGTTGCGAGTGATCTATGGATACAAAATGCTGATGGTACTGATGTACATTTTGATATTTCTTGAATGACTTTTGCTAATTCTTGCATTACTGCTAATATTCCTTGATCGGAGATTTTTTCTGCTCCTCGCAGAGAATGAGTCAATTGAAAAATTGTCGCTAAGTGAAAATTCTTTTATTCATGTTCTGGTATAATAAAAAACATTGTTCTTGACGATATCAAAGATGGAAAAATATGTACTTATTATGCAGAAGAAGGTAATGAGTGATTTAAAAAAACTATTGCAGCATTTCCTTGATCTGATTATATCTGAGAAATAGGTATAGGTACCAATCCTCATCTTCAACAACATATGATTAATAAATTGTTGGTTGAAAAGATTTGAGGAAGTTTTCATGTGGCTTTATGAAAAGCTTATACCTATACTCATTATGATGGTAAACCTGTAAATGTAGACAATGGCAATCGTTCTTCTATGCATCGAGATATTACAACTCTTTTAAGATGACAAGAATCACATATCATGCTTGATGGAAAGTTAGTTCAGAAAAATGGAAAATGGCTTGATCCAAGAGTATCTGTCCTTAATGAAGGATGGTGAACACTTCCTGTTGAACAACAACCTGAGTGGCGAAAAAAGGATTATCCTCATGGATATACATAATTTTTTTTTGATTTTTAAAAAACGTCAGGATTACTCCCAACGTTTTCTTTGTATATTTTCTTTATTTTCTTTTAAGTGTTTTTACTTTTTTTGCTGGAGCTTTTTTAGCAGCTGGTTTTTTAGCAGCAACTTTTTTTGTTGGAGCTTTTACTACTGGAGTATTTGTTGGTTTAGCAATGCTTTTTATAGTAGGTTTAGCAATTTTTTTCCCAAGATATTTTGAATTGTCGAATGCGAGGATTGGTATGAATACGATTTTGAGAAATAATATTCCAAGTCCAAACGTCCAATGTTTTCAGAATTTTTGTGGAATTTTAAAATAATTTATGATCATCATCACGAGGAATAATGGTGGGAATAAAATAGATAAGGTCCATCGTCCTGAAAATCATCAAAGTTTGAACATTAATACTCGGTTGTATATCGGTATCAACACTCCCCATCCTGGAAGTCATGCTTTTTTGAATAGTCTCCATCGGGAAATAATCATGAAAATCATGATAGCCAAATAGACAGTTATTCGGATAATCGCTACTCATCCAAAGAATGCTCAAAGGACTGTGCTCATTCACATCATTGCTTCTGGGTTTATATTTCCCGTCAATGCTGCTCATTGAAGCTCAAAAGAAAAATCCATTTTTTTTTGTAAAATAAATAAAATAAACTATACCAGCATTAAAATATCGAAATTACCTTTAATTTCAAGTATTAATTACATAATATGCTCTTTTTTATATATTAATGATGTATATATTTTTTCTCTCTTATGTAAGAATCACTTGCAAAAATTTATCAATCTGTTACAACGACACTGGTTTTATTTCTTCATGAATTAGTATGATAAAAGAGTTTATGGCATTTCTTTCTCAATATAATATTTTTGGTATCGCTATATGATTGCTTATCGCAACTAAAGTTTGAACGCTGATAAAATGACTTATTGAAGACCTTATTACTCCACTTATTTTACAACCGATTTTGAAAAAGCTCAGAGTAAAACATATTGAAGATCTTTCCTACAAATGAATCTTGTATGGTAAAGTCATTTCTACGCTTATAGATTTTTTGATTACTGCTTTCTTGGTGTTTTTAATCGTGAAGTATGCGGGAGTCACTTTACAGACTAAGTAACAGCTGTTATATTTTTTTCATGAAATTCAATATTTCTTGTTTTAGATCACTAGAATTTTTGGTATCTTTTGTGATTCTTTGAATATATTTCTGAAGTATCGGCATAATAATCTGTTTTATCATTTGATATTTTTTTTCTTCATCTTTGTAGTCATGAAGTTCTTTGTCTCGTCCTAGTTGTAATTCTACAATCTCTTTATTATCCGCTTCTTCATTGGCTGCTTGAGCAATACTACTTTCTGGTAATGTAGTGATAATTTTTTTTACAAGTTCGAGTAATGGTATCCATCTCTCTTGATTTTCTATAAATTGTTTGATGAAGTCCTGGTAAAATAATGCTGCGACAAAAAGCTCTTTATCTATTTCGTATTTTTTTCCTTCTGTTTTTCTTGCTATTTGCTGAAGGATAAATTTTCCTCAATTTTTTGCAAATTGCCTATATTGTGCTTCCATAATATTTTCTCTGATTCCTAGATTTTCTCATAATATTTGTAGGTAGTGATCTTGCATAGCATTGTTTTCTATGTTCATGATCAGTCAGAATAAAATATTTAATATCTTTTGTTTGTCTATGGGTGAAGTGATATCAAATTTCTTTTTTAAATTCTGAAAAATAACAGAAAATCCATCCTGACTTTTTTCTCGTTGTTCATCGAATTTTTCTTTTCCATCTGCCGTATTTGCGAGTTCATCGACATCTTTGAATCCTTCTGGCAGCTTGATAATTTTGGGAAAGACATTGTTTTGATAAGCGAGGGTGAGTGCTCTTAGATTTGCTTCTTGTCCAGCTTCGTCACTATCAAACAATAAAAATAAATTTTCTGTATATCTCTTGATGAGCTTTAAATGTTCCTGAGTAAGTGCTGTTCCGCAGGTAGCGACACCGAGACGATATCCAATCCTTGCTAATCCGACAACATCCATTTGTCCTTCAACTATGAAGAGTGCATTATGTTCTTTGATATCATTTTTTGCTCGATTGAGTCCGTAGAGGAGTTGTGATTTTTGGAAAGCTTTGTGTTCAGCACTATTCAAATATTTTGGTTTATCGTTTGGATCGATGACTCTTGCACTGAATCCCACGACGTTATTCATGGTGTCGTAGATAGGAAAGGTGATTCTATGTCTGAAAAATCCGTAAATATCTCCTCATGTTTGAGATTTTTTTGCAAGTGATGCTTCGATGAGATCATTATCACTAAATCATTTGCTTCTTAGTTCTTGAATCATTTCGTAGTGAGAATTTGGTGCATATCCTATACCAAAATCACTGATAACTTTATCAGAAAGCTTTCTTTCTTCGTGGAGATATTTTTTTGCTTCAGGATGTTTGGCAAGCTGTTCTTCAAAATATTTTTGAGATAGTTTGTGAATACGTTTGATTTTTTCTTTTTCGTCTTGTCGATCATCATGTTTTTTTGGGTCTATCTGATATTTTGCTAAGTCGATGTTTGCGTGTTTGGCTAATTCTTTTGCTGCATCTCGAAAATCTATCCTTTCGATTTCTTGCATAAATGTGATGACGTTTCCACCTTTTCCACAGCCGAAGCATTTAAAAATTTGTTTGGTAGGGGATACCATAAATGAAGGAGTCTTTTCGTTGTGAAAAGGGCAGTTACCAGTAAAATTTGCTCCAGCTCTTTTGAGTGGAACGTATTTTCCGACAATATCTACAATATCGACGGCTGCTAAAATATCTTCTGCAATTTTGCTCATGAATATGTATGAATGGTGAATGCTGTATATAGAGTAGTGTACTAATTTCTTATCTGTTCTCAAACCAAAAATACTATTTATTTGGAAATGTATAATTTTATTTTACTTGACAATACTTTTAAATTATTTATTATATTTTTTATTTATTGTATTATAGAAATGTATGTCGTCCGTTGATTCTTTATCCAGACTTCGTCAAGAAGTTGAAATGTTGAAAAAATCCAGTGAAGTTCCTTGATTTGTAGAAAAAAATAAGGAAGATTTGTATGCTATTTTATGAGGTATCCCAGAAACTTGTACCACCAAACAGGCATTGATTGATTTGTTGGATAATGCATATAGATGATATTCGCTTGATCTCCAAAGGAAACACCAAACTAAACTTGTAAACAATGAAACCTTAGTTCGTCCTACACAGGTTTTAGATTGGACAAAAAGAGCATATATGGCGAAACAAAATTATTTGCCATGTATTATGCAATCTGCTTTTTCTTTGCCTGAAGATTATGTTGTTGTTCCTCGTGATAAAAAATTGGCTCATGCCAAATATATAGATGCATTAGTTATCGTGCCTGATTCGATTCCTCAATCTTTTTTGCAGGTATTTGAAATTGATCATATTGATGATGATGCTCAAAATATCAAAGAACTTTTTAAAAAAGCTCAACCGCTTCACTATCATAAAGAGCAAGCAAGTACAACGTGGAGAATAGTAATTATTGATGGTAAACTTGTTGTTTTCAGGACTTTGGAACAACTATTGGAAGATAAAAAACCTTATACTACCTGATCCAAAAGAAGATATGCTACTAAAAAATATATGAATGCTTTTGATAATGTTTATTCTGCTATAAGGTCACAATATCATGCTATAGATAATGAAACCGCAAAAATTGATACCTATCAGGATGTGCAAAAACATATCATTGAGCTTATGCAAGAACTTAAACATGAGATCAAAGATACTTCTGTTCGTAGACAAATAGATCAATTGATCACTGATATCTGACAAGCTACCTCATTTCCTGTGATGGCTGCCAAAGTGTATCATCTTTTTGATTTCGCTTTTGGAAATAGAGGAATTGCTTCCAAACAACTTGAGGGCTTGGATAATAAATTGAGTAAAGAAATTGCTAAATTGTATACTATCTCTGTCGAAATGCAGCTTCAGACCAATGCTTTGGAAAAATATACCTACGCTCAGGAACACACTCTACAGCTTTTCCATAGTCAGGTAAGAAAAACTATTGATACTCGTGATGCTCAATGACTTTCTTTTGCTTTTGAACAGTATGTCGCTGCTTGATGAATGATTCAATCGACTGAGCCATTTGTGAGTTTTGATCGTGATATCCGTGAATTGATGGTGTCTATGAAAAAAAAGCAATCTCATCATCAATTGTTTTTGAAAGCTGAATTGCTTGTCGTATTTCAAAACTTACTTTTACACTCGTATCAACTTGAACACAAAATAAAGACATGAGTAGCAACATCTAGTGATTTTTGTTTTGATACTAAAATAGCTACCAAATATCCACATTTGTATACCGATTTTTTTAAAAACATCATGCAATCGCTTCATGCACTTTCACGTATTTCAGCAACATTTAAAGATAATAGTGAGAAAACTAGGTATTGTGATGCTTTACAACAATTTAGAAAATTACCTGATCGACAGCAAAATATCGTTGCTTTGAAACAATTATAATATTATTTTATATAGAACAGATATAAGTTTTCTTTGCTCAATTTTTTTGCTACTGCTTTTACATCTTCGAGCGTAAGTTTCTTATATTTTTCTAATATTTCTTCTAAACTTTCAATTTTTTTATATATCAGATATTGATTCCCGATAAAACTTGCCATTTGATCTGAGGATTCTATTCCCATTTGGATCTGTCCTTCGTTGTAGCCGATCGCGTTGTCAAATTCTTCTTGCGTGATGTTTCATTCAGATATATGTTGTATTTCTTCAAATATTTTTTCCACACCAAAATCGAATCTTTTTTTGTCTATTCCCGCTCTAATCAAAAATACTCATAGGTCTTCTTGGCTCATGTGTCATCATTTGATATAATAACAAAGTCCTTGTTTTTCTCTGATATTTTGAAAAAGTCTCGATGACATATTACCTCCGAGAATAGTTCCTAACACGTTTGCTGCATATTTTGTTTCATCGTTACCATCAAATCCTGGTGCTGAAATAACCAAATGTGCCTGTTCGTTTTTCTGTTCATAAAATCCTGTATGTTCTTTGGGTAATGTCTGTACAAACTTAGGTTTATTTACTTTTTTACTTGCTGGAATGTTGCTAAATTCTTGAGCTAATTGATTGATTACCGCTTGTTTGTCTGTTATTTTTCCTGCAATCACAATAATAAGATTGTCTTTGCTATAGAGATCTGCTTTATGGTCAAAAAGCATTTGCTGAGTAAATGCGTTGATGTTTTCTTCAGTACCAATGATTGGTCGTCCAAAACTATTGTCTCCTAAATAATAGCTTTGCCATTTTTGCATAGCCATAGCCATAGGATTGTCTTCATACATTTTCAATTCTTGGATGACTACTCATTTTTCTCTTTCGAGTTCTTCAGTATTGAATTTTGCGTTATTCATCATATCTGCAAGGACATCAATAGCTTTATGTATAAATTCTGGAGCACATTTGACATAATAGCCAGCAAATTCATCACCCGTATATGCATTAAATTCACCTCAAAACTTGTCTACAGCTTCAGCAACAGCTTTTGGTGTAGGATATTTGTCTCCGCCTTTAAAAAAAAGATGTTCGAGAAAATGACTGATTCCGTTATTTTGTCTATTTTCATATATGCTTCCTGCTTTGCACATGATTTCTATGGTAACTGAATTTGCGTCTTCCATAGGAGCGAAGATTGTGTCAATTCCTGTTATGGATTCTATTGTGTACTTCATGATTAAATGAATTCAGAATGTAAAATGCAGAATGCAGAAATAAATTAACGATTAAGGATTTGAGTATAGATTGCAATACATCGGGAATGGAGAAGTTCTTATCTTGTTTATTCTTTTATATGGGTAATATTCTTTTCTTATTGACAGATTGTTAAAATGTATTGACAAATTAAGATTTAGGAGTATAATATGTTTGTAAAAATTTACTCTTTGTACCTTCTCTTGATGAGTGTAGCATCAAAAACAAAAACAAAGATGTATACAACTGTAGTTCTTGGTTTCGTGGCCGCTTTAAGCGCATTACCGACTTGGGCAAGTACCACGCCAGGAGTATCATCCATTTCTACAGTCAGTCCTGTCGAGTCGACACAGTCCAATCAAGATCTTTCTGTTTTGCGAACTAAACTTAAAGAGAGATTTTCTTGAGTCGCTACGGAAGTTGTTTCTTTAGTGAATTGAACTACTACTTCATCTGATGTTTTTCATTGATCAGCTGTTCGTACGTTTGATGTCAGTCAGTGAATTTGAGTCGACTCTGTGAGTATTTCTCAGGATTTTTTTGTTGATATCGAAAATGATCCTTATAAGAGCTATATTTCTAGATTAGCTGCTTTTGGTGTACTCAATGCTTCTGCTCAGAAATTTTATCCGCAAAACTATTTTCGTGTGGATGATTTTGTTTGATTGGTTGCTAAACTCTATAAAAAAACTACCGGTCAGACATTGACTTCACAAGATATACTTTCTTTGTCAACTCCTGATGGAGTGATGACTAAACGACAGCTTCAGCAGATTATTACAGCACTTCAGTTGGATGCTGATGTTCAGATAGATGGAAATCCTTATGATAAACTTATAAGATCAGAATGAGCATATTATCTTGTTCGTATGTTTGATGTCCCTGCCTTGCAAGTTGATGATGTTCCTGCTGTCTCAGCGCTGAATTTTTTTGATGATGTTGTTGGTCATTCTTTTGCTTCTGCAATCAATACGTTAGCAAGTTTGGATATCATCAGCACACAATCTCCCAAATTTTATCCTGATAATTATTTACGTCATTATGATTTTACTGTTCTATTCATTAATTCGTTTTTGACTGCTAAGAGTCTCTCTCTCCCTATGACTTCTTCTCTTTCATTTGCTGACGTCCAATCTAGCTCCTCATATTTCCCTCAGCTAAGTTATGCAGTTGATTATGGACTTATTGATGCGCTTATCACTAGTAAAAAAGGTGCATTATATTTCCAACCAAATGCTTTTATGACAAAACATGAAGTGTATCAAATACTTTCAAAAGCGTTGTCTCTTCAGTTTGTTTATGATGAACAACAAGCTGATCAAGAAAAAATGGCTAGAGGAGAATTGGCTCAATTGCTTGTAGAATCGTTTTGATTTGAACCAAAAATATCTGAATCTGAAACTATTTCGACGGGTTGAATTGTTGACGATGCGACATTGTTAAACAAACTTAAGGTATTGCTTTCTTTGTTATAATACAAAACAGTATGACATGGTTGTATTTTTATAGGTCCTCGGTTATGTACTGACTTGGGATCTTTTTTTTCTTGGACGGAAAATTCAAAGAATGATAAAGAAAATAATGAATATAGTTAATCCTGATTGTCGAGTCCATACGAAAAGTAAGGTCTGTGTTTTTTTTGTTCCTCCTGTATATATTTCAGAAGGTTGTTTCCCTTCAGTGATATTGAAATCAAACTCTGGTACGTATGATATAGTATTTTTATATTGAAATATTCATCCGTATATTGGCAAGACAAAACTTGGTGTCGTAAGAATAATTCATGTGTTTGCTGCAAGTACAGTGTCAAAGACAAACTCTTTTTGATATCCAAATATATTAGACAATACGCTGACTATATGAATTTTTTCTGGAACATTTCATTCATTTTTTATTCAAAAACTAATAATATATTCGTTATCAATATTTGTTAATGTAGGGGATTGTGAAAGGGTAATTGCTTGACTTGCTTGTGTATCATTGACGAATATATCGATATATTTTATTGAACGTATACGTATGGTAAACATACTTTCATCATTGATATCTCCTCATATGATATGATATGCTACACATCCGTGACTTAATCAATTAAATCCTACTGGATATTCAATAAAAAAATTTTTTTGGATAGTTTTTTTTGCTGGAATAGTGATCTCTTGTTCATAAGGAAGCATAAAATTTCCAAATTGTTTTTTTGGTCTATCAGCAGCGTTGCAAGCTCTGTCTTTAAAATTGTCAGAAGTAATAATACTGTCCAAAAAATCTATATTAATACTGATGGCTTCTGTGGATGTATTAGTTATCTCTAGACATAGAGGAATTTTTTCTCCTGCCTTGCTTGTTATGTCTAATTCTTTGTTCGTTTGATCATAATTACAAAAATTTACTTCTATCATTCCAAGTAGATATGATTGTGCAGAAACTTTAGCTGAAAGTATAAAGCTTATAGCTCAAAGCATGAAAATAGATATAAAAATTTTTTTTCACATTTTTGTTTTTTATGGTATAAAGATTAGTTGTTGAGATCTATAGTAATGATTCCACTATACGTATCTGGATTCTGATATGCTGGAATATCTACACTTATATATGGTTTGTTTCCATATACTCCTGTTGGACAACTATATCATCCAGTAAAATCTCTGATTATGTAATTTATTGCACCAGAAAATGTCTGCGGAGTTGCTAATGATCCTGTTACATATACTTGTGATGTAGGAACTCATCATCATATTTCATTGATTCCTGTAGCCCAAAAACTTATGTTGTTTCGATCGATATAATTTGTATGTATATTCGTTCCACTTAACTTTAAAGGAAGTTGTATAGTTGTATACCAACCTGTTGTTCATTTCCAATCTTCTAATTTAAAGTAATCAGTAAATTGTCCAGATAGGGTAACTTGTTGTGATGATACTCAAGTGCTTCCTATAAAATATCCTATTGGAGCTATTGCTGTATAATTAGCTATATTTATTTGGCTAATTCTTCCTGTCATATCACTTAATCATATATTGTTTTTTACATATCCTGTGTATGTATATGTTCCGTCTGACATACATTGTCTATCATCCACGAAACGTCGTTTGTCGATATCGTATTTACTCAAATTTGATCTTCGCATTTGCAAAACTTCTCCGCTAGAAAGTGCGCGTTTTCGTATGCGGATTTCATCAATTAATCAACTAAATGCTTGGGCATTTCATCATAATCCTTTGTTTCCTATATTGAGCGTTGTAGGAGATGCAAAATTTGGCATACTGACATTGCTTGTGGATCATTTTAATATTCAGTTTACATATATTTCCATAACATTATTGGCCTTGTATACGTAGACAATATAATTTCGTTCATTTGTCTGTATAAGTCCTCATTGTACTTCTATCACCGTTGATCAAGTTCTTGTTCATCATCATATGGTACATGTATTTCATGGTGGATAGGTGTAGGTACATCTTATTCCATATCATGGTGTTGTTGAATATACGTTTGTACCTAAAATGTGTACAGTATTATATATTCATCAACTAAATAGACCATGGATATTAATCCATCAAGCAATACTAAAGCTATCTGAATTTCCAAATATAATGCTACTATTGTATGGTATATTTATATAATCATTGACGCCATCGAATCTATATGCACCATTCCATCTACCATTTCCTGTCCGTAATATTCCATTGTATCAACTACCATTGTTCCCGTATTGTGAAAAATCATTTATTTGATCATTTGTTTCTCATACTACAGAGATATTATCAAAGTTCATCATAAGAACCAATCAACTGTCATAATATGAATACTCAATTCCACTGAAGGTATATATAAATGTATCCACATTTTCTATATTGGTCATTTCTAGTTGTGGTGCAAAATTATTTCCGGTGATAGTTTGTCAGATGATTGGTGTTGTACCAGTAAAATATATAGTTGGTAGTCAAGGTTGTGTTTCTTTTTGGAAATGTGTCGCAAAATAACTAGTAGAGTATAGCTGTGTTATAATAGTATTTGTGCTTATTCATGTTGTGAAAATTACTCCTGTAGTGGTGTTTATTGATTGTCATATTTTAAATATTTCGATATCTCAGAATACACTGAATAAACTTATTGCAGGATTATTTGATGATCCAAAAATCGTAGTTCATATAATAGTCGTGTCTCCCGTAATTTTCGTGACATTGGATCAGATAAATTTTGTTGTGTCAAAATGTTCTCAGGTTGTGAGTGTTGTTCATAAATAGAGGACTGGTTGTATTTGTGTAAATATTCCGCTACCATACGAATATTTGTCGGTACTTGTATTTTTGTATGCTGTTTTTTGTCCTCTGATGGTTGTCCAGGTGCCTGACCATGAGAGAAGATAATTGCTTAAAGTATTTATTGGATTAGTAATATAATCTCGTGACATAGTCCCTGTTGTGATCATTTCTCCATCAGTTCGTCAAAATCAAGGAAAATCGCTTGATGCATTTCCTGTGATTAATATCTCACCATAATAGTTTGCATTATTAAATGTCTGAAGTGGTCAATAATATTTTGTATTGATGGCTGTATTATTTAGTCAGTATGTTGAATTATTATATGATGATATATTATGCAAAACATTTGTTTCTCAGTTGAGGACTATTCACACTCCATTGTTGTATGCTTGTATGTTGTTGAGCAAAGAATAATAGAACCCATTTAAGCTTAATCAAGCTGATCAGTTATTGTGAGTTTGTATGTTATTGAAAGAACAGTATGTACATCATTCTTCTACAAATATTCCACCATCTCATCAGTTGTTGTATATATCTATGTTGTTGAGGTTTATATTCTCTCCAGCCAAATATATTCCATCATATTCATTATTGTAAGATAGTATATCTTTTCAAAGTATATAGTTTCCATATAAAGCTATTCCTTGATTATTGTTATAACTTGTGATGTTGTGTAATGTGGTATTTGCTATCATATTATAATCATTTATATTTATTCCATGACTATTTATTGCGTGTGCAGGAACTCATCATCCTCATGTTCCATTTATTACTATATTATCAAAAATAACATATTGTTTGGCGTTTTGGTAAAATAATCCGTTTGCTAATGATGTTGTACTTTGGAATAATGTACCTGTATTTTGATTGCTGATGACTGCACTACAATTTTCTATACTTATTGTTGAACTTCAGGTAGATATCTGTCATGTAAGCACATAAATAGTGTTTGGACTTAATGTCGTAAGTGATAATTTTCCTGTATATATTACGTCCATAGTACTAACGTTACAGGAGTCGTTATACCCACTCCAGTTTTCTGTATATGCAGTTTGATCATCACCTCATGTACCATATAATGCACAGATAATATTTTCATCAGTTACTGTTCCATTCCAAAATGCTCCTGTAATAAAGTTGCTATTGTTCCATCATATTTTACAGTCTATAGTGTTTATTAGTGTTGTATTTTTTTGGAAGTGCATAGCAAAATAGGAAGTTGGATTGAATATTTGTGTGATAATGTTTTTGTTTCCTATGGTATTAGTTACATAGATACTTGTGTTTGTATTAATATTTATGTCTGAATAATTAGTTATTGTATCTCACATAATGGTATATTTTGTGACAAATAGAGAATCTCATATTCCCGTAACAATTAATCATGTATCTTCCGTTGTAATTGATACTCCTAATAGATCACCGGTAATTTTCCTGATATCTGATCAGATAAATTTTGTTGTATCAAATATTCATCCTGTGATAAGTGTCGTTCACGGATAGAGGACTGGTTGAGTCTGGGTGAGTATTCAGCTACCGTAGGAATATTGGTCTGTAGTAGTTGTATTATATATTGTTTGTTGTCCTAAAATTCCCGTCCACACTCCTGTCCATGGAATGAGATAGTTTCCTAGTGTATTTATTGGATTGGTAATATAGTCTCGAGACATAGTTCATGTTGTTATGAGTGAGCCATCCGTAAATATTCCTGGAAAATCACCACTAGATCAGGTGATAAAGTTTGTTGTTGTTCATGAAAAATTTCCTGCATTATTATTGAAAAATATATTTGTTCCATAATATTTGTTGTTGATAGCGTTTGCTGTTAGATATATCCCATATTGTCAATTATTATAAATTTGATTATTATTAAAATTATTTCCTGATCATCCATCTCAGAGATATATTCCATATTGTCAATTATTATATATTTGATTGTTGTTTATACTGTTGCCCGTAATAGATGTCTCTGCGTATATTCCATATTGTCAATTATTATATATTTGATTGCTGTTGATAGCGTTGTTTGTTATAATATAGAGATGTGCTCCATATTGTTGATTGTTGTAAATTTGATTATTGTTTACTGTATTGTTGGTAGATTGAAAAATTCATACTCCATATTGATTATTAAAAAAATTACTATTATATATATCATAATACATTCAACGTAATACCCATAAGCCAAATAAGTTGTTGTTATATATTTTGGTATTGTTGATTGTTGTATTTCTCCCTAGAGGATTGCTTACAGAGTTGTCTATCCATATTCCATGCATATTTTGTGTATGACTTCATCAAGCACCATTATGTAATCCATCTATTGAAATATTATCAAAAATCACATATCTTGTGTTGTATCAATAAAAAATTTCGTTGCTTGATGCTGTTGTATAGAAAGTTGTTCCTGTGTCTTGATTGCTAATCACGGCTGTACAATCTGAGAGAATTATATGATTACTTTTTATGGATTTTGACCCTGTGGTAACATAAATTGTGTTTGGACTTAGTACTGTGAGATTAAGGTTACCTGTATATGCTACGTTTGTATTTTCTACGTTACAGGCATTTGATCGTCAACTTCGATTTTGTGTGTACGCAGTTATATCTTCTCATGTGCTTCCACTACCATACAGTGCAGCTATAATATCACAATAATTTGGA
>Ga0209575_10000447_pt1 | contig 27116 bp, 21 predicted proteins | sample Medcelwee11metaG_FD_187172 | JGI IMG/M metagenome (GOLD analysis project Ga0209575, IMG submission 187172) | Freshwater pond sediment microbial communities from the University of Edinburgh, under environmental carbon perturbations - Medium... | ecosystem: Environmental > Aquatic > Freshwater >...
TTCGACCATCGCCGACAAGCCCGTCGCCGTCGTCGCACCAAAGCTGCTCAACAAATAGTCCGTGTATAAATCCAGATACGCTTTTTTCATCGGCATAGTCTACCTGCTGCTGGTTGCGTAAGGTCAGTTAAAAGCTATGTCGGTGTCACCGTTTTGTATTGGGCAATTGTGGTGGGTGGCGCGGCATTATGGGGGTTGCAACCTTGGAAACACGAAACGCCCAAATTGCACTGGTATCAATTCCTATTCCTCATCGTAGTCGCCGCTGTACTGTGGCTTGCGTTTGGAGTGGTTTATTATTTGAAACCCCATGAATAGCACCAGCCTGCTGCCGGTTTATATTGTTGGCAAAGAAAGCAGGTGGCACTGTTCGGAAAAACTCAGGTGATAACCGGTGGTGTGTGCGGTTCGACTGGTAACACTTTAAGCGCAATATCGCTGACGCCGACTACTTTAATCCGCGTATTGATGGGCGCGTCCGGGCCTAGTACGCGCCAATAACTGCCGTCCACCAGCACCCGTCCTACGCCGTTGTTAATCGGTTCTGCCAAGGTGAAAATACGCCCGACGAAGGAGGCACCCCGGCTTTCAAGCAAGGGTTCATCGGCTTCCAGCGGGATTTTTTTGATCAAATAAAAGCGGGATGCTAATAAGCCAATGATCGACAGCACTGCAAACAACAAAAACTGCCAGGCAAAGCTCAAATGCGGGAGGAATAACACGGTAACGCCGCTGACTGTCGCCGCCACCGCCAGCGACATAAACACTAGGTCAGCCATCATCAGTTCCAGCATAAACAGGGTAAAGGCCAGAATCCACCAATACCAATAACCGGCTAAGTAAAATGCACTCATTGCGTGTTTCCTGTTTAAGTCTGGGGGGGAGTGGGCGGGGTTGGGTCGTGGCCGAAAGCCCCTTTGGCAATTTCGCCGATACCCTGTAACGCGCCCATGAAATTAGACGCTTCCAAGGGAAGCATAATCACCTTGCTGTTTTTGGCATTGCCGATTTGTTTGAGCGCTTCCACGTATTTTTCTGCCACAAAATAATTGATTGCATGGAGATTGCCTCTGGAAATCGCCTGCGACATCATCAAGGTGGCTTTAGATTCGGCTTCCGCTTCGCGTTCACGGCCTTGGGCGCGTAACACGGTGGCTTCGTATTCGTTTTTGGCATAAATCAGTGCGGCTTGACCATCGGCTTCTGCTTGCAGCACGGTGGCTTGTTTAGAACCCTCAGCGCGCATGATCGCGGCCTGTCGTTCGCCTTCAGCGCGCATAATCGCCGCTTCTCGTTCCCCTTCGGCGGTGTGAATCGTCGCCCGTTTCTCGCGTTCAGCGGTCAACTGTTTGGTCATGGCGGCGGTCAAACTTTCCGGCGGATCGATGTTTTGGATTTTGACGCGAAACACTTTGATGCCCCAGGCTTGGGTGGCCGCGTCCACGTCGCCTAAAATATCGCTGCTGATTTCGTCACGTTTGGACAACAATTCATCCAGTTTCATCGAACCGGCAGTGCCACGGATGTTGGCGGTGACGAGGCTGAGTACCGCTTCGCGGTAATTCGTCACCGCATAAGCGGCTTTCGAGGCATTTTCAACCTTAAAAAAAGCCACGCCGTTGACCTGAACCGTGGCATTATCCAGGGTGATGACTTCCTGTGAGGGCACGTCCAGCACCTGCTCGCGCATATCCAGGCGGTGCGTGACCTGATCTGCCACGGGCATGATCCACTGTGGGCCGGACTCTAAGGTTTTAGTATATTTGCCGAAACGTTCTACGGTATATTGAAACCCTTGTGGCACTTTTTGGAATCCCATCACCACGGCTGCCAACGAGGCCAGTAACAAAAACCCTGAAAAAATTGATAGACCAATGACTTCCATAGACTCCAATCCCTTATGTTCTCAAACCCACCTTGCGATCAAAGCACCCAAATCGCTGTTACGCGCAGCGGGCAAGGCGATTGCCGATTATGCCATGATCCGGGCTGGAGATCGCCTGCTGCTGGGTATCTCTGGCGGCAAGGATTCCCTGTCTCTGTTGCATGTGTTGCGACATTTTCAACGTTGCGCACCGGTGCGCTTTGAACTGGGTGCGATTACCGTCGATCCGCAAGTCGAGGGCTTTGATCCCAGTGGCTTGCAAACTTATCTGGCGAGCTTGGGTGTGCCCTATTTTTACCGGGAACAAGCGATTATGGAGGAAGCCCGCAGCCGGATGCACGGCGATTCTTTCTGTGCGTATTGTGCGCGGATGAAGCGCGGCATCATGTACACCACGATGCGTGAACAGGGCTATAACGTCTTGGTGTTAGCTCAGCATCTCGATGATTTAGCAGAAAGTTTTCTGATGTCGGCGTTTCATGGTGGCAAACTCAACACCATGAAAGCACATTATCTGATCGATGCAGGTGACTTGCGGGTGATCCGTCCGCTGATCTATGTTCGCGAACGACAAACGGCTGATTTTGCACGCAGTGCAAACTTGCCGGTGGTGCCTGACAGTTGTCCAGCCTGTTTTAGCAAACCAACCCAACGGGCGGCGATGAAAACCTTGTTGGCCCAGCAAGAGCGCGAACACCACCAGATTTTTAAAAGTCTGTTGCAGGCGATGCGCCCCTTGCTAGGCGTCGGTATGCCACCCGCTTCAGAGCGGCAGTCCCAGTCCTAAGCGGGTCGGGGAGCGCGACAGGCCGGTGGTTTGGCGTATCAAGCTTTGCTTGAGCGGGGGTAAACAGCGATCCAAGGCCAGCAGGCCAAGATTGCGTCCCAGTGCCAGCAGCGGATGGTCGTTGGAAAACAGTTTAACCAGGCTATCCGTAAACCGAATCACTTGATTTTGGTCGGGTAAGCGGCCCGCCGCGTAGGTTTGCAAGACGGCGATGTCGCCAGGATCACCGCCGATACGCACCTGATCGACGAGGGTTTGTGCCAGCAACGCCACATCGCGCAGTCCCAGGTTTAAGCCTTGTCCCGCCACTGGATGCAAAGTGTGGGCAGCATTGCCGATGACGACCAGACGCGGGCGCACCGGTTGGCGTTGCTGGGACAGGTGTAACGGGAAGGCGTGACGCTGCCCGGCCTGTACTAAGCGTCCCAAGCGCCAGCCGAAACGCTGTTGTAAAGCGGCCAGAAATTCCGCATCGGATAAGCTCAGCACGCCCGCCACTTGGGTGTTTTTCAGCGTCCACACCAGTGAGCAGCGCTGTTCACCCATCGGCAGCAAAGCCAGCGGGCCGCTGTCGGTGAAACGTTCGTAGGCCCAGTGTTGGTGCGCCAAGCTGGGCGTGATGTTGGCAATCACGGCGGTTTGGGCGTAGTCGTGATGCTGGCTGAGTAAGTCCAGTTGTTGTGCCAGCGGTGATTGACCGCCGTCCGCCAGTACCAATAAACGGGTGCGTAGCTGACAGGCTTGCTGTTGATGCAGCAGGTCTAACTGCATGGCGGCGGGGGTGGATGCGACGCCAGTGACTTGCATCGGCGCGAACACGGTCAGTTCCGGGATTTGTCGTAGCGCTTGTTGTAGGGCAAAGCCGAGTTGTTTGGCTGCAATCACATAACCCAAGGCGGGCAAACCCAGATCGCGGCTGTGTAGGCGGGTGCTGCCGAAATGTCCACGATCTGAGATGTGAATGTTGCAAATCGGCGTGGCCATTGGCTCAAGCGTTGACCACAGCCCCATGCCTTCGTAAATACGCCGCGAACCGTAGGCTAAGGCCAGTACGCGGTCGTCGTAATGGGTGTCTGGCGCAGTGTTGCTTGCCAGCGCAGCCGCTTCCAACAGCGCCACGCGCAGCCCTTGTCCGCGTAACGCATGGGCCAGGCTCAAACCCACCAAACCACCGCCGACAATCGAGACATCGTAGAGTTCAGACATCGCACGCTCCTCATATCCTACTAAAAACCCGTTATCACCGCCCGTGTGGGTTTTGGCAACGCCTCAACGCTTGTCGGGATGATCGAAATCAACCGCCGTCTCCGGGAGGGTAAAGTGACCCGCCCAGGCGACTTTTTCCATGAACATCATGCCTTGATGGGGTTCGTGGAATTTCGCGGCCTCATACAACCAAGCAAAAATCTCATCGGCGCGGCTTTTGGGGACGAGTACGCTGAGGATGTCTTTTTCCAAAATACCCGCAAAATAACTGCGCTGAGCCGCACTGCCGCCCGCACCACGCGCATGGTAGACGCTGGCGGTGGTGATCCCCAGTTCCCTGAGATCACGCAACAACGCTTGGGTGTCGTGACCGCGTGACAGAATGCAGGTAATCAGGCGTTGCTGGCGGATGCGGGGCGCGGCTGGATTGCTCATGCTTAAAGTTCTCCGTCCTGAGCGGTGGCGGTGATTTGTTCTATCACGCTGTGTGGCACATAAGTCGCGGCTTTTTCCAGGTTAGTCACGTACATAAAGCCGCGTCCTGGCTTATCCAGTTCGGCCACCACATAGACGTGTTCAAAAATACGCTCGGCTTGATCGCTGGACACCACCATCAACACCACTTCTTTTTCGGTGCTGACGGTGATGCCGAGTAGTCCTAAGCGTTCCTGAATGCCAGTGCCCCGCGCATAAAACAGGGTTGCTCCTTGGGCACCGACCGCTTGCGCGGCCCTGAACACGGCTTCGCCTTGACCGCGCTGCACCACGCAGGTGATCAGCTTCACGTCAGTGAGTACGATAATTTCACGGCTCATGATAAAACACCCACAGGTTGTACCGGCGAAAGTGCGCGAGCATTGCTGGGAGCCGCATGGCTGCGCTTGACTTGCCAAGCGACCCACAGACCAACCGCTAACACGCTGATAATTGGGCCGACCGAGGCCAGCGCGAGGATACCAAAGCCTTCGGGAATCGCACGGCTGTTGCCTAATCCTAAACCCAGCGCCAGCACCAACGGCACGGTGACAGGGCCGGTGGTGACACCCGCACTGTCCCAGGCGATATTCACATATTCTTCATTAGCCAACCCAGTCAGTACCAGGGCAATGAAATAGGTGGGCAACAGCAGACTCAGCAGGGGAATTTCTAGCAACAAGCGCAGTACGCCGAGGGTGATGCCAAAAGCCACCCCGACGGACACTGCGTAAATCAAGGTTTTCTTGCGTAACGCGCCCTGAGTCAGGGTTTCCACAGTTAAACCCATCGCTTGTAACGCAGGCTCGGCAAGCGTTGCTCCAAAACCCAGCATCCACGCAAATAACAGCGTGATCACATATCCCGCAATCTCACCGTATTGGAAGGCGTGTGGCACGGCTTCACCCGCTTTACCGCCTAATTCGGTCAGGCCATAAGTCAACCCCAGATTAAACACGATCATGCCGCTGACGGCCATCAACAGCCCGTAATAAACCACCTGCGGACGTTGCACCGGTTGTTTGAGTATCCAGTGCATGATCACAAATAAAAACAGGATGAGCGGCACTATCGCCCGCAGGCCCATCACAATGTCGCGGCCCGGCGAGGTGTCGTACCACGGCGAACCGGCATAAGCCACGCCCTGCGCCTCAGGCACAACGGTAGCCACGACATGCGCACTGGCCGATAAGCCACCGGGAGCCAGATAAGCCACATACAGTCCCAGCAATAAAACACACAAGATCGGCAGCAAAGAGGCCAGGGTGACAATCCCAAAGCCGCTGGCTTCGTTGTTCCTGCCACCCGCAGCGGCAGCCACACCGATGCCCAGCGCCAGCACCAGCGGCACGGTGACGGGGCCGGTGGTGATGCCGCCGGAATCCCACGCCAAGCCCAATATACTGCGCAGTTCAGGCACTGTGTGCATGTAGAGGCTCAGCAGTAGCACCGGCAGTAAGGTCATGTAAATCAAAGGCTTTAAATGCCAGCCATAAATAAAGCGCAAAGTTGCCAGGATCGCGGCCAAACCTACCCCCATGCCAATCGCCGCCACCAGTGCGCCACTCCAGCGATTAAGCAAAGCATACAGCAGCGGGGCAGTGTCGAAACGCACCAAGGAACCAGCGGTTTTCAGTGCGCCAATGGCGGGTTCGGCCAAGGTCACACTGACCCCTAGCAAACCGACAATCCCTAACACTTTGAGTAAGGTGAGTTTGCGCGGCAAGGCGTCGCCGATCTCCTCTGCAAAAGGCATCAGACCGCGTTCCAGCCCTTCGATAAACAGCATCAAACCGAACACCACCGCCCCTACCCCCAACAAAGTCCACCAGGGTTGCGGCAAGCCTTGGCGCTGCATTAACCAGTAAAATAGGAACAAATACAGCACCAGCGGCAACACGGTGCGCGTTTGTGCGGACAGACGCGTTTTCAGATACGGCCAGATCAGATAAAAGACATCCCGTTTGCGCAGGTTTAAGCGCTCAGGACGATAAGGCAGCAACTGACCTGCGGCGTCATATTGGGGCTTGGGCGCAATACGATTAGCGCTGATGCGTCGCTGGCGCACCGACAGTGCGCTCACCAAGTCACCATAGCGAATTTTTTTCTGGATGAGATCCGACATCAGAATCCTTTCTTGGCGGTATTTGATAAATAACGAGCAGCGCGCAGAGTAACGGTCAGCAATCGGGCATTGTAGCGGTAAGCACCGATAACTCGCTAGTGCTGCGCCGTATTGAGTAGCGTCGTCAGTTGGGTGTGAGGAAAGAAGGTGGCGGGCAGGCTGCCATCGGCACTGCGTAGTTGCCGAAAACCGCTGCCCAGGCTGATGGCGAACACCATCGGCGTGTTTGGAACCGGCGTTTCCACTTGAATTTCCTGAAGTGCTTGCAGATTTAAGAACACTTGGCTGATGCCTTGATAACGCAGCTCCGGCTTGCCGTCAGCCCCAAAATCCAGGACTCCATGAGTCGGTCCTTCCAGGCGATGACGCAAACGCGCAAATGCCGTGCCTTCCAGTGCTAACAAACCCGCCCCCGAACCCTGGTAAGTCAGGCGACACAGGTCGCCGTTGGGCGCGTCGATGTGCAAATGCAGGGCCAAGGTATCGGGGCTAGTGAGTACAGCAAAACCGTCAGGCCCGCCCTGAGTCAAACTCGCCGTCGTGCCCGTCGTCAATACCTGCCACTGGCCTGCTTGACAAGCCAGCTTGAATTCTGCGACCCCAGGATGGGTTTGGAGCAGGCGTGTCCAGGCCGGGTTTTCCGGCACAGCAGCCCATCCCAGCGGAACCAGGGATGCGCTGTAAGCCAAGCAACAGAGGCAGAACAGACCCCATAAAATTTTTGGTGTGGCGCATCGGCGAGAGCGCATAAAGTACCCCAGGCGGGACAGCCAGAAACCCAGGAGAAAGAGGATTTGTCCAGAAAAAGTGCTGGATGTCCGTGAATCTTGGTTTATCCACTGCACACTGCATAACGTCTGTCACTGGATATTAAATGGATGTTTAGAGCGCGCAAAAATTTGCGGATACGGCTTCTCTACGCAGTTTAGTCAAATGATTTAATTAAAGAAAGTTTGAAAACTTTGTATCTGTGCCAATGGTCGCAACGGGGTGACGGATGGTGACGACACAGCGCCTAGTCCACGACACCTGCAGAAATGCAGATAAGGCTTTTATCGCCGTTAAATCTGTGAAAGACTATTGCTTTTAAGCAAGGAAATGCAGTTTATGTTTACGGGTATTGTGCAGGCCAAGGTTGAAGTGCTGAATTTTGTCAAAAAAGCCCAGTTTGCGCGTTTGACGCTGGCTTTGCCCGCCGCATTGGGCAGTGGTTTAACCACCGGGGCCAGCATTGCCGTCAACGGTGCTTGCCTCACCGTGACCGAGATTATCGACGCGGCAGTGTCTTTCGATCTGATTATGGAAACGTTACGCATCACCAACTTAGACGAGTTGCAGCCGGGCAGTTGGGTCAATGTGGAACGGGCAGCGCGGTTTGGCGATGAGATCGGCGGTCATCAGTTATCGGGACATATCCATGACACCGTGACGGTCTGTGCCATCGACACCCCGCCCGACAATTGTATACTCCGTTTTGCTGTGCCTCCCACTTGGCGTCAGTATATTTTTGCAAAGGGCTATGTTGGCTTAAATGGGGCCAGTCTGACCATCGCCGCCGTAGCGGACGATTGTTTCACGGTGTATTTGATTCCAGAAACCTTGCGGATTACCACCTTTGGTCAAATCCGTATCGGTGATCGCGTCAATCTCGAAATTGACACCCAGACCCAGTGCATCGTCGATACGGTGACACGGATGCTGACCGACACCGCCCACCCACTCAACAAGGTATAACCCATGGATTTGTCGTGGATAGTTGACTCACAGGCTTGGATTGCCTTATTAACCCTGACCGCCCTGGAAATCGTCTTAGGGATTGACAACATCATTTTCATTTCCATCTTAGTCGGACGTTTGCCAGAGGCGCAACGCAAACGTGCCCGCCTGATTGGGTTATCGCTGGCGATGCTGATGCGTATCGGCTTGTTGCTGGTGCTAAGCTGGATTATGAAACTCACTGTACCCCTATTTACCTTGTGGGAACACGATTTTTCCGGGCGATCTTTGATTTTACTGGGCGGTGGTTTGTTTTTACTGGCGAAAAGTACCCACGAAATTCATAACAGCTTGGAAGGCACTCAGGAGGGCGAACAGCGTAGCGGTACGGCTAAAATGCTGACTGTGCTGATTCAAATTGCTGTGATTGACATCGTATTCTCGCTGGATTCGGTGATCACCGCAGTCGGCTTGGTGCAACATTTATCGGTGATGATTTTAGCGATCCTGATCTCGGTGGGGGTGATGATGTTTGCCGCCAACGCGATTGGCAACTTTGTGGATCGTCATCCCAGCCTCAAGGTATTGGCCTTGAGTTTCCTGATGTTAATTGGGATGACGCTGATCGGAGAAGGGCTAAATTTCCATATTCCCAAAGGCTATGTCTATTTTGCGATGGCGTTTTCCGTGACCGTGGAAATCCTCAACATCAAGGCCCGCAACCGCCGCCGTGACCGACCAGCACCGCTCAAATTGCACAAAATCCTGCCGGGCAACCATCAACCTGACAGCAACGCTTGATGGTGACGCGGTTTGTCCCGAAGAAACGAGAGCCATTTTATGCAACTGATTAGTTTTTTTGAAGTTTTCACTTCCGCAGAGGAAGCGCCCGCACGTACTTTGAGGGTACCACAACGGATCGGCAACTTGCCCAAGGGACGCTACAGTTTTCGCCAATGTTTTTGTGTCGAGAAACCCGGTGAGCTGGACACCGCTGTGATCGCGGTGTACACCAGCAAACGCCAAAAGCCAGCGGCTCTCATCCGGGTCAGACTGACTCCCGCAGCCCCAGGGCCGCGCTGTTACCCAGCATTAGAGGGCTTACAGGCCAAATATGCCCCCGCCCTGTTGCACCTGTTCAGTGACATGTTGGCCCGAGATACGACTTATCTGGCGCAGTTACGGGAATATCAGGCCCGTTTTCAGGCGCAACAAACCGCCCAAGCCGCACCACCACTGCGGTGAATCTTTCAAAGGACTGCCAGTCCTCGAAGGACTGGCAGTCCTAAAAGCCCAGCATTCACAACACAGTGACCTGCCAACTGTGCCAGGGGTGGGTCGTGGTGGCGATGCGCTCTGCCAATCCGGCTGGTTGGAAGCGCCCGAATACATGAGACTTATCCCATAACTTCAAATGCATGGCGGCGTTATCTAAGTGAAAACGACCGCCGCCCACCACGGTTAAACCAGGGGCTTGATGGCGCAATGCTTGGGTGTCTGTCCACACATAGCCGATCTGTTGCGTGTCTAAGAAGCGACTGAGAATCTGAATGTGAAAATCGCAGAGACTGAAAGGTGCAAAAAGCAGACGTTCTTCATTTTGCCATTGAATTTGAATAAATTTGCCGGTGATTTCTGGCTGATTTGCGTGTGCTTCAAAACCATATTGTTCAATCTGCATAGCAGCGCTCCTTAGGCGCGGTGTTGGCTGGTACTCTGGCAAAATACCTTATTCATCATTTGGATAATCGCCAAAATTCGATCATCACTGATCCGATAATACACATAATTGGCTTGTTTACGTGCCACGACTAAGCCGCGTTGACGCATCACTCCCAATTGTTGGGAAACCACGCTTTGTTGCACACCAATACGGCGCATGATGTCTTGTACCACCACTTCACCGTCGCCCAAAGTACAGAGGATTTTCAACCGCTGTGGATTAGACAATGCTTGCATGGTGTGGGAAACCCGTTCTAATTCTAGGTGGTTGCAGGGCAAACCGAGTGTTTGGGCATCCATGTCATTTCTTCCTCTACTGATAAAAAAGCCAGCCTGCGCCAAGTGGACGCAAACTACCGAGCATTATGCCTGTCCTCAGCCCAAGTTTATAGCGCCAGCGGGCTGACGGCGCGGTTCATCCTCTGCATAGAGCAAGAAAGTCGCCAACAGGCATGGTATGATGTGAGGCATTTTTACTGCAACACGCAGCTTGCGGCGTCACCGCACGATGCGGCTTCATCCATACACTCAAGGTTGCTCTGAACGTTATGCAAGCATTCACGATTATGAAGGGCTTAGTTGCACCGCTGGATCGCGCCAATGTGGACACTGATGCCATCATCCCTAAGCAATTTTTGAAATCCATACACCGCAGTGGTTTTGGCCCGAATCTGTTTGATGAATGGCGCTATCTGGATCACGGCGAACCAGGACAGGATTGTACGCAACGTCCACTGAATCCAGATTTCATCTTGAATCAGCCACGTTATCAGGGGGCGCAAATCCTCTTAGCTCGCGATAATTTTGGCTGTGGTTCCAGCCGCGAACATGCGCCTTGGGCCTTACTGGATTATGGTTTTCGTGCGGTGATTGCCCCGAGTTATGCCGACATCTTTTATAATAATTGTTTTAAGAACGGTATTTTGCCCATCGTGCTAACGGCGGCTGCCGTCGATCAATTATTCCAGGAAGTGGTCAGTACGCCTGCTTATCAATTGCAGATCGATTTGGCCCAACAGCAGTTGACCACGCCCAGCGGGGATGTGTTTAAGTTTGAAGTTGATGACTTTCGCAAACACTGTTTGCTCAATGGCTTAGATGATATTGGATTAACTTTACAACACGCCGCTGAGATTCGTCGTTACGAACAGCAGCGTCGCCAAACAGCCCCTTGGTTGTTTCAATAAAGGATAAAACATGGGACGGAAACTCATCGCGATTTTACCGGGAGATGGCATCGGCCCGGAAATTGTGGCAGAAGCAGTGCGCGTACTAGAACAAGTGGTCGCCACCAGCGATCTAGAAATTGACCTGGAATCAGGCTTAGTCGGCGGTGCCGCGATTGACGCAACGGGCGTGCCTTTACCAGAAACCACGCTGGCCCTGGTGCAACGTGCGGACGCCGTGCTGCTGGGCGCGGTCGGCGGGCCAAAATGGGACACGATTGAACGGGCGATCCGCCCTGAACGCGGGCTGCTGGCGTTGCGCGCCAAGCTGGGACTGTTTGCCAATTTACGCCCAGCCTTGCTCTACAGTGAACTGGCCGATGCGTCTACGCTGAAACCTGAAGTCGTTGCAGGTCTGGATATTCTGATTGTCCGCGAATTGACGGGGGGGATTTATTTCGGCCAACCACGCGGGATTCGCACGCTCGACAATGGCGAGCGTGAAGGTTTTAATACTATGGTTTATAAAGAAAGCGAGATCGAGCGTATCGCCCGTGTCGCTTTTGAAGCCGCCCGCAAACGTAGTCAGAAACTCTGTTCAGTGGACAAAGCCAACGTGCTGGAAACTACGGAATTGTGGCGCGAAGTCGTGACCCGGATTGGTCGGGAATATCCCGATGTGGCGCTGTCGCACCTGTATGTAGACAATGCAGCGATGCAGTTGGTGCGTGCGCCCAAGCAATTCGATGTGATCGTCACCAGCAATCTATTCGGCGATATCTTGTCCGACTTGGCCTCCATGCTCAGCGGCTCTATCGGTATGTTGCCGTCAGCCTCGCTGGATGCGCAACACAAGGGCATGTATGAGCCGATTCACGGTTCTGCCCCCGACATCGCTGGACAAGGCAAAGCCAATCCGCTGGCCACGATCTTATCGGTGGCGATGTTATTGCGTTATTCGCTCCGTCGCCCGGATTTGGCTGAGCGCGTCGAAACAGCGGTGCGTGCTGTCCTGGCACAAGGACTGCGCACTGCTGATATTGCGGTGGCAGGCCAGCCCACCGTCAGCACCGCTGAGATGGGTGCTGCCGTGGCGGCTGCTCTATAATGGACAGATTTTCGCTTGGCAGCGAAGTCAGGCGCGGATTGAAACAAACAAAAACACACTTTTATATTAAGTTCAGGAGCATATAAACCGATGAGTCGTTTATTCGACGTTGCAGTTGTGGGTGCCACGGGCGCTGTGGGTGAAACCATGATGTCTATTCTGGAACAGCGTCATTTTCCAGTGGGCAATATTTATCCACTGGCAAGCAGCCGTTCTGCGGGCAGTCGCCTGATGTTCAAGGGAAAATCCGTGATCGTGGGCAATTTGGAAGAGTTCGACTTTTCTAAAGCGCAAATTGGCCTGTTTTCACCGGGTGCGTCGGTGTCTAAAATTCACGCGCCCCGCGCTGGTGCGGCAGGCTGCGTCGTGATTGATAACACCTCGCAGTTTCGCCAAGATGACGACATCCCGTTAGTAGTGCCTGAAGTCAATCCGCACGCGATTGCTGACTACAAAAATCGCCACATTATCGCCAACCCCAACTGTTCCACGATTCAGATGCTGGTGGCACTCAAGCCGATTTATGATGCTGTGGGTATCGAACGGATCAACGTGGCCACTTACCAATCAGTGTCGGGCACTGGCAAAGAAGCCATAGAAGAACTGGCCAGCCAAACCGCCGCCTTGCTGAATGGCAAATCGACCGAAGCCCATGTCTATCCCAAACAAATCGCCTTCAATGCGTTGCCCCATATTGATGTTTTTATGGAGAACGGCTACACCAAAGAAGAAATGAAAATGGTCTGGGAAACCCGTAAAATCATGGGTGACGACACCATTCAGGTCAATCCCACCGCCGTGCGTGTGCCGGTGTTTTATGGTCACTCGGAAGCCGTACATATCGAAACTCGCGACAAAATCACCGCCGCCCAAGCCCGTGAACTGCTGCGTAAGGCCCCCGGCGTGGTGGTACTCGACGAACCGGTGCCTGGCGGTTATCCCACCGCAGTCACGGAAGCCGCCGGTACCGATCCGGTGTATGTCGGACGCATCCGGGAAGACATTTCCCACCCGCGAGGTCTGAACTTGTGGGTGGTGTCCGATAACATCCGCAAAGGGGCTGCACTCAACAGCATTCAGATTGCAGAAGTTTTGATAAAAGACTATATATAATTTATAGTTAGTGCTAGATTATGAAGTAATTTCTTAAGTATGCTGTGCCCGAATATGCGCCCGCCCAGCGTGTCGAGAGTGGGCAGCGAGTGATCCGCCAGGAGACTGGCTTGCTTGGGATGCTTCGCCCACTCCCGCAGAACCGCCTGTTGCGTGGGTACGCACGGGCGGGGGCGTGTCCGTGACTGTGGTAATAAGATGGAGAGATCGTGATGACCCGTAAACTTGCTGCGGCGCTGACCTTATTAACGGCCATAGCTCACACCACAACCGCCCAAGCGCTGGGACTGGGAAACATAGAAGTCAGTTCAAAACTGAATCAGCCGCTGAACGCAAAAGTTCGGCTGCTGTCTATTCCCCGTCAGGACATGCAAAACCTTGGCAACATCAAGGTCAGACTGGCCAGTAATGAAGCCTTTCAGCGTGCTGGCCTGGAGCGGCCCTTTGTGCTGTCAACCCTGCGCTTTAAGGTGTCGCCCACTGGGGATACGGCTGCTAACATCAGCATCTCTACTACCCAGCCGATTAAAGAGCCTTTCTTAAATTTTCTCCTTGAAATTGATTGGCCTAATGGACGCATTTTGCGCGAATACACTGTGCTGTTAGACCCGCCGCTGTATCGTGCCGATGCCACACTTGCCCCCATCAACATGGCCGATAATCAAGGCACGCAGGCGCTCAGCACACGCCCGGTCACGGATGAGTCCAGCGATCCTAAACAAACCATCACCAGCCGCCCACCTCGGGCAACGCGGCCTGAGCGCATACCGGCTGCCGCGATTGGCGAGGGTGAATACGGCGTACAGCGCGGTGACAGCCTGTGGGTGATTGCGGATCGGATGCGTGCAGGCAGCACGCTTAGCCGCGAACAAATGATGGCTGCGATCTATGACGCTAACCGCCATGCTTTCATTCGCGGCAACATGAATTTATTGCGTGAAGGCCAGGCATTACGCCGCCCTTCCAATGAAGAAGCAGCGGCAGTCAGCGATAGCAAAGCGCTGGACATGATCAATGCGCATCGCAGCCGCTGGACAGACTATCGTGAAGAAGTGGCTGATAACGCAGACACTGCTGCTGTGACGACTACCCGTCCCCAAGCTGACAGCAGCCCCGATACCGCAACGACCGAGGTCAGTAAATCCCCCTTAACCATTTTAGGTGAGGGACGCGGTGAAACCCTGAACAGCACCGGTAGCGGACAAGACTCCAAGATTCGCGCCCAACTCAGCGAATTGATGGAAGAAAACAAGCGCGTTCAGCAAGAAAACAAAAACCTCGAAAAAGATTTGGCAGCCACCAAAAAGCTGGTGGAAACCATGCAGCAGCAGCTAGATAAGGTACTCAAGGTACAGAGTGACTTATTGGCACAACTAGAATCCCAAGCCAAAAAACAGGGTCAACCGGGCGAACAAACCACGCCTGAGTCTCCAGCTGACGCGACCCAGACGACTAAAACCCCAACCACTACCCCGGTGGATACAACCGCCGTGGCTACGCCGCCCGCCACGGGAGCAACCGACGCATCCACGCCCGCTACCCAAAACGGTAGTGCTGCAACTGACACATCGACTACGCCAGGCACGCCAGCAGCAACCGAGACCACGGGTGGATTCAGTGTTGGCGACCTGACTGGCAAACCCAGTGACACCAGTGCCAAACCAGACAGTTGGGCCACTGAACCGTCTCAAACGCCACCCGGTGACACCACTACTAGTGGTACAACGGCAGGCACTCCAACTCAGCCTGTGCCTGGCGAGACCAATACTGGTACCACGACAACCACGCCAGACCCCACTGCCGGTCAAGTCACTGGTACGCCAGCGCCCGGTGATACAGAACCTGCTAACACCACAGCGGGTGGTTCAACGCCAGTCGCGACGACCCCAGACCCCATGACGCCCGACCCTGAAGCAGCGGACTTTTTGGGTGTGATGAACAGCACGGTGAATGATAACGTGCCAGGCGGTTGGCTGACGGTGGCCGTGGCCGGTGCTGGTGGTGGACTGCTCTTGTTGTTGGCAGGGGTGCCGCTGTTGCGTAGACAACGCCGTCAGCGCGAAGAAGAAGCGCAACGCGAAGCAGAACTGCTGGACAACTTGGGGCAACTCACCCCAGAAGGCGACCAGCTGGCAGAGTCAGGCAAGGCACCTATCGACCTGGATTTTTCGCTACCAGACGACGCCGCCGAACACCTCACGCAGCCGGATGATGTGTTAGAAGAAGTGGATGTGTACATCGCTTATGAGCGCTACGACCAAGCGCAGACATTGATTGAAGAAGCTCTGGCTAAAGCCCCTAACCATCTTTCCTATCTGCTTAAACGGCTGGAAATTGATGCGGCTATGGGTCAAGTCAGTGCGTTTGAGCAACACGCCAAGCCGTTATTCGATGCAACGGGTGGTCAAGGCCCAGCTTGGGAACAAGCTTTGTTGCTGTGGGATAGCCTGAATACGCAACGTGCCTTGTTAGGCGGCACAACCCCCACCCATAGCGGCACTGCCGATCTGGCTGCAGGAGCCGCCGTTGTGATAGGTGCCGCAGAGGCAATGGCGTTGGATGACAGCAGCCTGGACATGGATTTTGATCTTGAGGATGTCGCACACGACCAAGAAGAAGTGACTGACAGCGGCGATCTGGACTTTGATCTCCATGACTTAGGCCAAGAGGGTGACACTCAGTTAGAAGAGGCCGATCTGGACATGGGCCTTGATATGGACACTGACACCAGTAGTCGCGATTTGTCTGATGATGATCTGGGCATGGATTTCTCACTGGATCAGGACACTGGCGAGACAACTGGTGACCCGGATCACAGTCCTGACCTTGACTTGGACGACAGTGCCACGCCTGCTGCCGCAGCGGATAGTCTGGACATGGACTTTGATTTGGACATGAGCCTGGACGACACCCAAACGCCCAGTACCGACAGCAGTAGCGCTCCCGCTGCCAGTGACGATGAACTCAGCATGGACTTCGACCTGGACGAAGGGCTGGACATGAGCCTGGACGACACCCAAACGCCCAGTGCCGACACCAGCAGCACTCCCGCTGCCAGCGACGACGAACTCAGCATGGATTTCGACCTGGACGAAGGGCTGGACATGAGTCTGGACGACACCCAAACGCCCAGTGCCGACAGCAGCAGCGCTCCCGCTGCCAGTGACGATGAACTCAGCATGGACTTCGACCTGGACGAAGGCTTAGACATGAGTCTGGACGATGAAGCAACGCCCAGCACCGACAGCAGCAGCGCTCCCGCTGCCAGCGACGACGAACTCAGCATGGACTTCGACCTGGACGAAGGGCTGGACATGAGCCTGGACGATGAGCCAACGCCCAGTACCGACACCAGCAGCGCTCCCGCCGCCAGTGACGATGAACTCAGCATGGACTTCGACCTGGACGAAGGGCTGGACATGAGCCTGGACGATGAGCCAACACCCAGCACCGACAGCAGCAGCGCTCCCGCTGCCAGTGACGATGAACTCAGCATGGACTTCGACCTGGACGAAGGCTTAGACATGAGCCTGGACGACGACATCCAAGCACCCAGCGGCGACAGCGGTAGCGCTCCCGCCGTTAGCGATGATGCACCCGGCATGGATTTCGACCTGGACGAAGGGCTGGAGATGAGCCTGGACGACGATATCCAAGCACCCAGCACTGACAGCAACGCTGCTCCCGCCGCCAGTGATAACGCACTCAGTATGGACTTCGATCTGGACGAAGGCTTAGACATGAGTTTAGACGATGCACAGGCGCCCAGTGCCGACAGCAGTAGCGCTCCCGCTACCAGCGAACTTGGTATGGGCTTCGACTTAGACGAAGGGCTGGACATGAGCTTGGACGACGACATCCAAGCGCCCAGCACTGACAGCAGCACTGCCGCCAGCGACGATGCGCTCGACATGGATTTCGAGCCAGACGAAGGTCTGGATGAAAGTCTGGACATGACGGCTGAAACTGCTGGCGAAGCTGAGCTTGACTTTAGCAGCAGCGATGATGAGCCATCCACGAACCTAGCCGATCTGGATAAGCTCGGCGAGGACGCACATGAAGCAGACAACACCGCTTTGGAACTGGAGCTGGAAGAAGCGGCTGCCGACACCTCAGAGCTGAGCCTGGATGCAGGTGAACTGGAAATGGACTTCGATATGGACGAAGGTCTGGAACTGGGGATGACTGATGAGGGCAGCAGCGCGGACACTGACACTGCGAGCCAGGATGAAGACCTGAGCATGGAAGGTTTTGAGTTGGATATGGATGGCGGGGAATCGCAAGATGACATCGCCACCATTGACGGCAGCAATCTAGCCACTGATGATGAGGACATGAATCTTGATTTCAGCGAAGAGTTAGGGCGCGCCAATGAAACTCTTGACACCAACGCATTGTCTGTGGCAAATGTTGACGACGATGCGCTGGATTTCGATTTGAGTCTGGATGAGGGTCATGACAACTTGTCGGATGAGATGGACATATCAATGCTGGATACCGATACCGCTTTGGAAACCGGCAGCGATTTGAGTCTTGAAACCGAGGCCGAGTTAGGGCTGGACAGCCTAGGCTCAGAAGAGTTGGCGGAAGACGGCGACTTTTCTTTAGCAACTGCTGATGAGAACGAGGCGCTGGCACTCTCCTTATCGGGCAGTAACAGCGGCGGGTCTGATGATCTGGAAAGTCTGTTGGGTCAACTGGAAGATACCCAGGGTCTTGATGCAATGGATAGCCTGGATTTCGGGGCCGCCGATGAAGTGTCTGCCAAATTTGATCTAGCGCAGATGTATTTGGATATGGACGACACCGACAATGCCCGCAGTACCCTGTTAGAAGTCTTGGCTGAGGGTTCTGAAGAGCAAAAAGCACGGGCTAGGCGGATGCTAGAGAGCGTGGGAGAACCCGCCTAACCACGGGTCGGCCCATAAGAAAAACCGGGTTCAACACCATGAATCCGGTTTTTTTATGGGCGCTGGCATGTAAACCTGTCTGTTTCAATGCTTGTCTAACCGTCAGTGCCCCCAAGCATTTACCACAGAGTGATTGTGATTTAATCTTCCGCCTAGTACCGCTTTATGTCTTCGTGTCTGAGTGGTAAACGCAATTGAGTTTCATGATAAGTATGACATCGTCTGGATAATTATTTCTGACATGCAAGAGATGTTTTCAAAAGTAGCTGCCTGGGCGACTGTCGCGCTGGGTTTTTGTTTGCCGATTTCAACGGCGGCAAGCAATGGCTTATTGCTCTTGTGTTTGTTGGCGTGGTTAGGTGCCGGACAGTGGTCAGTGCGTTGGCAGGCATTCATTACCCATCCTGTGGCGCGCTCGGCTTGTTTATTATGGGGTTTGATGGCGCTCAGTCTGGTATATACCCAGGCGACTTATTTGGATGCCTGGCAAATGCTGGTTTCCTATAAAGAATTGCTGTATATCCCCCTATTTATTTGGGTGTTTCGCGATCCAGTGTGGCAACAGCGCGGTCTGGATGCTTTATTGCTGGCTTTATTATTAACTCTGGTTTTATCTTATGTGAATGCTTTTTCCGATTTACAAATCGGCACTGGCAGTTTCGATAATCCAGTGGTGTTCAAGAAAAGTTATATTACTCAGGGCACGCTATTGACCCTCCTGGCTGTGTTATTGCTATGGTATCGTACCCAGGACACAAGCTGGCAGTGGTTGATTGCTTTATTAATCGGTTTGTCTTTATATAATGTACTCTTTTTGAATCAGGGCCGTAGCGCTTATTTGATGGTCTTTGCCCTGTTGTTATGGTGGGGTTTTCTGTCTTTAAACTGGCGGGGCTTATTGCTCGGTGTGCTAGTGACCGGCTTACTGATGGGCAGCGCCTATTATGCCTCGGATTCTACCCAGCAACGTCTCACCGCTGCTTGGGAAAATATCAGCAGTTACCGCCTGACTCAACCGGCCAATAGCTCGGTGGGTTATCGCTTAGAGTTCTATTATCACAGTGCTTTGTTAATTAAAGAACATCCCTGGTTGGGAACCGGTGCCGGTGGATTCAGCCGTGCTTATCAAAATAATACGGCGAATCAGGGTTTAATTGTCTCAGGCAACCCACATAATGATTTCTTAATGATTGCGGTGCAATGGGGCTTGTTAGGATTGGCCGCATTTCTATTGTGGCTGACTTTGTTATGGTCTCGCAGCCATTTTCTAGGGTGTTTTCAGCAACCTGCGCAAGGTTTACTGCTAATTATGTGCGTCGGCGGTTTATTTAATTCTTTTTGGCTGGATTTTACGGAAGGCCATGTGTTTGCTTATTTAATTGGGCTATTTTACGCCAGAGTGGGACTGGAATCGCCAGTTTGCCCGCCTGGGACGCCCGCCGTGTCTCCACACCCGATATGACGATGAAACTGCTATGAAAGATCAAGAGAGAACTCCCCACCCGATTTATCGTAAAGACTACACCCCGCCGGATTTTTTAATCGACAACGTGGATCTGCAATTTGAATTGGGTGAAGAAACCACGCGAGTGCGAGCGGTGCTGAGCTTACGCCGTAATCCTGCGGTGACTGATCGCACTCGTCCCTTGGTATTACAAGGCCAAGATTTAGCCCTTAAAAGTGTGCGCTTGGATGGTACCGTGTTGTCACCCAGCGATTACCAATTGAGCGCGGACAGTCTGACTTTACCCAATTTGCCAGATGTGTGCCGCTTAGAAACCCTGGTTGAAATCCGTCCGCAAGAGAACACCAGCTTATCTGGCTTATATAAATCTTCCGGTAATTTCTGTACCCAATGCGAAGCAGAAGGGTTTCGCCATATTACCTATTTTCTGGACCGCCCAGATGTGATGACACGCTTTAGCACCACAATTATTGCAGAAGCTCAGCGTTATCCGGTGTTGTTATCCAATGGTAATCGGATTTCACAAGAAATCCTGGCTGATGGACGACAGCAAGTGCGTTGGGAAGATCCGTTTCTAAAACCCAGTTATTTATTTGCCTTGGTTGCGGGTCAGTTGCATTGTCATGCCGGAGAATTCATCACCAGTTCTGGGCGACGTGTACGCTTGGAAATTTGGGTAGAACCTCAAAATATTGATAAATGCCAACATGCTTTATTGTCTTTACAAAAAGCGATGCGTTGGGATGAAGAAGTGTATGGCCTGGAATACGATTTAGACACCTATATGATCGTGGCGGTCAGTGATTTCAATATGGGTGCTATGGAAAACAAAGGCTTGAATGTGTTCAATGCCAAGTTTGTGTTAGCCCGTGCCGACACCGCCACTGATGAAGATTATGAAGATATTGAAGGCGTGATTGCCCATGAATATTTTCATAATTGGACAGGTAATCGAGTCACTTGTCGCGATTGGTTTCAATTGACTTTGAAAGAAGGCTTAACCGTATTTCGCGATGAACAATTCACCGCCGATATGACTTCAGCCGCTACAAAACGCATCAAAGAAGTGAAATTGCTGCGGATGAATCAGTTTGAAGAAGATCAAGGGCCGATGGCGCATCCAATTCGCCCAGATTCTTATATTGAAATGAGTAATTTCTACACCGTGACGGTGTATAGCAAGGGTTCTGAAGTCATCCGCATGATTCATACCCTGCTGGGGGCGGCGGGTTTTCGCAAAGGCATGGATCTTTATTTTCAGCGCCATGATGGTCAGGCGGTGACTTGCGATGATTTTCGCGCCGCGATGGCGGATGCTAACCAGTTGGATTTACAGCAATTTGAGCGCTGGTACGATCAGGCAGGCACGCCTTTGCTGGAAGCCGAAGGCCGTTATGATGCCAGCTTGCAACGCTACAGCCTGCGTTTGCGTCAATCACCCAGCAAACCCGGTCTGGTCGAAAATTGGCAACCTTGGCAGATTCCGGTGGCGGTGGGCTTGCTAAGCCCGGATGGAGCTGATTTTGAATGCCGCTTAGTCGGTGCTGCACACCCGCAAACCACCCATGTCCTGACCCTGAGCGCTTGCGAGCAAGTGTTTGAATTTGAAGCAGTGCCGAGTCCGCCAGTGTTGTCGATACTGCGCAACTTTTCAGCACCCGTCAAATTGCAACTGTCCCGCAGCCTGCGCGAGTGGGCGTTTTTGATGGCGCATGACAGCGACACCTTCAATCGCTGGGACGCCGGGCACACGCTGGCGCAAACCGTGTTGCTGGGGCTGGCGGCTGACTGGGCGGCGGGACGCCCGCTGGTACTCGATGCTGCGTTTGCCGACGCCTTTATCAAGGTACTCGAAGACCCGACGCTGGACGGCTCGATCAAAGCGCTGATGCTGGATTTGCCAGAAGAACGCCTGCTGGCACAGCAACAAGCGGTGGTGGACGTGGCGGCGTTATACGCGGCCCGGGAATTTCTGCGCCAAGCCTTGGCACAGCGTTTTGAAACCGCTTGGCGGCGCATTTATCACGCGCAGGCAACCGAGGCTCCTTATTGCTACGACAAGCCTGCGGTAGACCAACGCCAATTGAAAAACCGCGCCCTGGATTATCTGGTGGCTTTGCAACGTCCCGACACCGCCGCGCTGGCGTTGCACCAGTTTAGCGCAGCCGACAACATGACCGATGTACAGGCCGCGCTGAGCAGTCTGGCCAATATCCCCGGTCATGCACGCGACACCGCGTTGCAGGCGTTTTATGACAAATGGCGGCATGACCCCTTGGTGCTGGATAAATGGTTTGCAATTCAAGCGCAAGCGCGTTTGCCAGACACTTTGGCACGGGTGGAAGCGTTGGCACAACATCCTGATTTTAGCTGGAAAAATCCGAATCGGGTGCGTGCTTTGGTGGGGGTGTTCAGCACCCGCAATCCAGTGTGTTTTCACGCTGAAAACGGGCGCGGCTATCAGTTCTTAACCGAACAAGTCCTGGCCTTGGATGCGCTCAACCCGCAAATCGCGGCGCGTATGGCCGCTGCATTCAATCAATGGCGACGTTATGACGCAACTCGTCAACAGTTGATTCAAGCCCAACTGGAACGGATTCTCGCCAAACCGGGTTTATCCAAAGACGTGTATGAAATTGTCAGCAAGAGTTTGAGTGCCCATTAGTTCAGAAAACGCTGAGCGTGTTTCAGAGTCTCACCTTCGGGCGGTTTTGTCGCAACGCGAACCGGCTAAAACCAGGACTCTGAAACCTGCCTGACAGGTTTTTATTCGGCCCGATGAATTCCCCGTGTGTCGCGCTTTAATGGGGTGAGTTTATTGCGATGCTGTGTCGCGCTGACTGTCCTGGATAAGTCTTTCAACTTTGCGTAACGGAAAAATTTATGCGGGTAAGCAAGAAGTCGCGTCTGATTCTTTGCATTTGACAGTGGCACTGACATGGGTTTAAATGCCGCCTCTTGCTGTCAAGGTGCTTCCCTGTCTGGGGAAGTTAAACGGGAAGCCGGTGTAAAACCGGCGCTGCCCCCGCAACGGTTACTAAGTGAAAACCCAATCATTCCTGCGTGGCAGGAAAACCACTGTGTCGCAGTTTTGGGCATGGGAAGGTGTTTGGTAGGGCATCCTCTGCCCGCTTATCAGCCCGGATACCGGCCTTGACAGAGAACCTAGCAGGCTGCGGAGGGCAACCGGCGTGGGGCCGATCCGTCCGTTGCATCGTGCAGCGGCTTCACCTGCGCGTTTTCCTCTGTGTGCCCTCTTTATCGTTGTTGCCGAGGAAAACCCTGTCATGCGTCCCTTGTTGTTTGTTCCCCTCTGCTGCCTGTGCGTACCGCTACCCGCGCTGGCCGTCACTCAATCCCTGCCCGCTTTGGTGATCACTGCCAACCGCATTCCAGAAGCGGTCAGCACCAGCTTGGCTGCCGTGACCGTCATCGACCGCCAAACCATAGAAGCACGCCAGCAACTCAGCTTACCTGAGTTGTTGCGCGGCCTAGCCGGGGTGGATGTGTTTAGCAATGGCGGATTGGGGCAGAACGCTGCCGTGTCGATACGGGGCAGCAATGCTGGACATGTGTTGTTATTGATCGACGGCGTAAAATTGGGTTCTGCCACCTTGGGTACGGCGGCTTTTCAGCATCTGCCGCTCAGTGAGATTGAGCGTATTGAAGTGGTGCGTGGGCCACGCTCAGCCCTGTACGGCTCGGAGGCGATGGGGGGTGTGGTGCAGATTTTCACCCGCACTGGCGACGGCCCGGCGCGTTTGAGCTTAGATTTAGGCGGCGGTAGCAACGCCACGTATCGCGGTTCAGCCAGCCTCAGCGGCGGCGATGCGGTGACTCGCTACAGCGTCAGTGGCGGCTGGCTGGGTTCTGATGGTTATAACACCTGTGATGGTGCGCTGGACGGCGGTTGTTACACGGACGAACCGGATCGCGATGGCTATGACAACACGGCTTTCAGTGGTCGCGTCAGCCGGGTGTTTAGCAAGGGTTTGACCCTAGAAGCCCACGCGCTGCGTAGCCAAGGCAATAACCAGTACGATTCTAGCTACCAAAACGAGGCTGATTTTGTCCAGCAAAGCAACGGCCTTAACGCCCGTTATCAGGCCACGCCCAACTGGCTCAGCCGACTGGAAACTGGCGAAAGTCTGGATGAACTCAGCAGCTTTGGCCACGGTTTAAATGCCAGCGAATTCAATACCCGGCATCGCCAAGTGCTTTGGCAAAATGATTTAGTGCTGGCGAACCGGCAGCAGGTGACTATCGGTTATGAATACAGTGAAGATCGGGTGAGCGGCAGCACCGCTTACACCCAAGATCAACGCGACAATCAGGCGTATTTCACCCAGTTGCGCCGCCCGCTGGGGGGCTTTGAACTGATGCTGGCGGTGCGTGAAGACGACAACAGCCAGTTTGGCAGTCACCGCACCGGACAAACCACCTTGGGTTTTACACTCAGTCCGCGCACACACGGTTTTCTATCTTACGGCACGGCATTCAAAGCGCCTGCTTTCAACGACTTGTATTACCCTGATTATGGCAATCCTGCGTTAAAACCCGAACAAGCCAAAACCTGGGAATTGGGTTTTTCTGGCGAAGACGGACGCGGCACTTGGAATCTGAACCTGTATCGCAGCCGCATCGATCAGTTGATCAGTGGTGAATTTGATGTCGCCAGCGGCAGTTATCGGGCACTGAATCTCGATCAAGCCACCATTCGGGGAGCCGAACTGGCGATGGCTTGGCGCACCAGCAGCAGCTTGGAATTCTCCAGCCAAGTCACTTGGTTACAGCCCGAAGACGAGCAGGGCCATATACTGCCACGCCGTGCCCAACGCAGTTTCAGTTTGACGGTGGCTGAACGTTTGGGTAACAGCCGCTTAGCCCTGGAATATCTGGCCCAGGGATACCGCTATGAAGACCGTGCCAACGACCTGCGCTTAGGCGGTTACGGCCTGCTGAATCTGCATGGAGAATATCGCTTAGGCCCACATTGGCAACTACGGGCGCGCCTCGACAATCTGCTGGATAAAGCGTATCAAACCGCTCATCACTACCCAATGCCAGGCCGCCAATTTTGGTTAAGCCTTAGCTACCAGAGTCGCTAAACAGATGAACCACCAAGGACACAGAGGATTTTTCTCTGTGTCCTTGGTGGCTTGCAGCCTTATCTCCGCCCTTTGTCACTGATCGCTCACCACCGGCCTGATGCAGCCAGTAACGGCCTGAGCGCGTTGGCGAGCTTGCTGCGTGTTTTCAGCGCTTGCCAACGCCACCCCCATGCGCCGGGTGACAAAGGATTCTGGTTTACCAAAGAGACGCAACTCACTTTCTGGTACTCGTAACGCCTCGACCACACCCTCAAAGGCAATGCCAGTGGCCGCCACACCCCCGTAAATCACCGCACTGGCTCCAGGACGACGCAAAGCCGTCGAAACCGGCAAACCCAACAGGGCACGGGCATGTAAATCAAATTCGCTTTGGACTTGGCTCACCATCGTCACCATACCCGTGTCGTGCGGACGCGGACTGACTTCGCTAAACCACACCGCTTCACCTTTGACAAACAGCTCTACGCCAAAAATCCCGCGTCCCCCCAAGGCACTGGTAATCTCTGCGGCAATTTGCTGCGCCCGTGCCAAGGCCAGCGGCGACATCGGTTGAGGTTGCCAGCTTTCCACATAGTCCCCGTTTTTCTGGATGTGGCCAATAGGCTCACAGAAAAAGGTCTCAATCTCGCCTGAAGTTCCCCAGGTGCGCACGGTGAGCAAGGTGATTTCGTAATCAAATTCAATCAAAGACTCCGCTATCACTTTCGCCTGTTGCACCCGCCCTGCTGCCTGTGCATAAGCCCAGGCCGCTTCAATCCCTTCAAAACCACTCACCAGCGATTGCCCCTTGCCCGAGGAAGACATCACCGGTTTAATCAAACAAGGATAACCAATATCCCGGTTAATCAAGGTTTGCAGTTCATTCAAGTCTTCTGCAAACACATAGCGCGAGGTAGGCAAACCCAAGTCCTCTGCTGCCAAACGGCGTATACCCTCACGGTTCATCGTCAATTGCACCGCACGGGCGCAGGGAATGACTTCAGCCAATCCTTCTTTTTCAACCTGCACCAACACCTCAGTCGCAATCGCTTCTAGTTCCGGCACAATCAAATGCGGACGCTCCTGCTCGATGAGTGCCCGCAAGGCGCTGGCATTCGTCATATCAATCACATGACTGCGGTGTGCCACCTGATGCCCAGGGGCGTTTGGATAGCGGTCAACAGCAATGATTTCCACACCCAAGCGTTGCAAAGCAATGATGACTTCTTTACCCAGTTCGCCACTGCCCAGCAACATAATCCGCAGCGCAGAAGCGCTCAAAGGAGTTCCAATTTTCATGGTTATCGTCTTTCAATCAGAGTTGATACAACATCGACCGCGACCAAGCGTCTCGCGGTCAACAGTTTTCAAATCAAGATGATACTGGTAAACCCCAAGCTGGGACAAGCAGACGACCGGCCTGTTTTGAAAAAAATTGGCCCATAGTTGTTGACAGATAAAAAAAACGAACTATAATGGCCGACTTCAGAGCAGCACATCAAGCGGGAATAGCTCAGTTGGTAGAGCACAACCTTGCCAAGGTTGGGGTCGCGAGTTCGAGTCTCGTTTCCCGCTCCAGCTTCCTCTAAGCGAAGCGATTTTGTATGGCTGGGTGGCAGAGTGGTCATGCAGCGGCCTGCAAAGCCGTGGACGCCGGTTCGATTCCGACCTCAGCCTCACCCTTCATGTGGTTTTTTCCTGAATCCTGACACCCGCCCGGGTGGCGAAATAGGTAGACGCAAGGGACTTAAACAAATTTGAGCACCTGCTGGCGAAATCTACAGGTGAATGGAGTCAAATTCGGTGAACCCTTAACAGCTTGTGAGTAATCCCAAGGCTGATGGCAACCCCGAGCCAAGTTCAGAAGTTATCTTACTGAAACTTCTGAAACAGGTGTAGAGACCAGACGGCTCCTGCCTGACTACTATCCAGTAAAAGGCAAAGGTATGGCCCAGACCCCAAACACTGGCGGTTACTCGCAGTGGCAACGAAAGTTGTGGTGGGTAAGAAAATCCCTCGGTGGCAACACCGTGCCGGTTCGAGTCCGGCCCCGGGCACCAAATTAAAGTTTCAAACAGTCTCATCAAGACTCAAAACCCGCATGGTTTCAGGCCAAAGCGGGTTTTTTCCTGATTAGCAAGCTTCTTCATTCTCCCCCCCCATCTCAGCCAAACTTCAGTGTGTGGCGGACAGCAAATAGCAGCCGTTGTGGCAAGATATCCAGTCGAAACCGCCGGTTAAAACGGTAGGCGACCTCTGCCAAATACCGAGTGCCGTATTTGCCAAAATTAAAGGCATGGTAAGTCCCGGCAAGACTGGTCTTAAGATTACCCAACACCGTGAACCCAC
>Ga0209575_10000449_pt1 | contig 26930 bp, 21 predicted proteins | sample Medcelwee11metaG_FD_187172 | JGI IMG/M metagenome (GOLD analysis project Ga0209575, IMG submission 187172) | Freshwater pond sediment microbial communities from the University of Edinburgh, under environmental carbon perturbations - Medium... | ecosystem: Environmental > Aquatic > Freshwater >...
TATGTAGAAAGTCGCTTATATAACCTTTATCCCCAATGACAAGTCCCCGGATGCCGCAAAGCATTTCCCACAAGGCATCCCGTTCCTCGGCGTTGGCAGCGGTCAGGGTGAAGGACGAAATTACACCAGAAAGACTGATCATCACATGGCCTTTGAATCCGTAATATTTTTCATCTTTGGCGGCACAATATCCGTATGTGGCATCACCTTTGAAAATTCGGGAAAAATAAGCCCGTTTGAAATGACATACAGGTAATGGAAAACCGTCAACAAGATGAATATTGTCATCAAAGGCTCCACATTCTTTTGCAAACCTGCGCTGAAGTTTCAATTTCCAATACCAGAGATTTGCGGCTTGGCGTGCAAAGGTTGTCCGGCAACCGAGATCGGGAAAAAAGTGTAGCCAATGACGCCGAAAGTATTCCCATATTCCCTTATCGGTGTCAATTCCGATGTATTCACCCACAATTTCCATGGTAATGACCTCGCTATCGGATAGCGAAGGAGGAAAACCCCGACTGCGTAATTTCATACCCCGGGAAATTTCTTTCAAAGAATCATCTGTCCGACAATATATTTCAATTATAAAATCTTCTATTGACAACATAACTCTATCCTCCCTGTCTGATATTATCAATGCCTATCGGGAATATAATCATGTTGTCAAAAAAAGTTGCACATCACGTTAATTCAATATACAGATATCCCACACACAAGTCCAACTCGTATTCTGAAATCCGTTCGCGATTTTTTTCGTAAAGCCTACTGTCCTGACGATAAAATTCAACGCCGGGCACAGTCGTATGAGAATGGAATTGGACTGATCTTAGAGCTTGTCAATTCGGGAGCTTTCAAGTTGACAACCGTTCAAACAAAACGTAAATCATGTTTAAAAGTTTAAAAATCGGTTTCCGGGTACAGGAGTGCATACAACTGGGCAAAACGCTGTTAAATAGCCGTTGAAATTAAATTAATTGACTGCAAGAGCGGGGGGGGAGGGGGGAAGAGATAATGAAAAAATGGTTTTTGATCGTATTGATTATGGGAACGGCCATGCCGGCGTTTGGCGGCGGTATTGACAACAAACAAAATTTTTCAGCGGCATATGTCGGCAGCTTGAGCCGCAATGCCACAACAGACGGGGCGGATGCGGCAGCGTACAATCCTGGCGGCCTGATGCAGCTTAAAAACGGGACTTACCTGGAAGTCGATCTCCAGCCTTTTACCTTCGACTATGATCATGAATTCAACGGGGAAACCTATACCGCCAGTCCCAACCTGATCGCCCCTATGGCCTTCGGAGTTCACAAACGGGAGAAATGGGCCGTGTGGGGCACTTTTACCATTAACGGCGGCGGCGGGGAGACCGAATATGAGAACGGCAACATTATCACCCAATCGGTTGAAAATCTCATGACCGCCGGTGCGTTTTCACCTTATATCCCGTCAGGGGGAGCGCTTTCCATGCCCTATGCCTACGCCAAAAGCTATGACTACACCTTCACCACAGGCGTCTCGTTCGATCTTCACCCCATGGTCTCGGTTTCCGCCGGGATCAGGTACGTGAGAACCGACAAAGAAGTGGATATCCACGGAACCTATAACGGCTCCTACATCCTTGCCAGATACGATCAGGAAGCAGACGGTTTCGGCGGGGTTATCGGTATTGACATCCACCCCTCAGACAAGCTCAACATCGGTATCCGGTATGACTCACAGGTCAACCTGGACTGGGAGACTGAAACTGACGCATCAAACCAGCTCGGCCTCATCCTTCTCAATGCATTTGGCCGGGTGGACGGCCAGAGCTATGCCAGGGACCTTCCGGCCGTACTGGCGCTCGGTCTTGAGTGGAAGGTCCTCCCTAAGCTCACACTCAAGCCCTCATTTTCGTACTACTTTGAAGAGGATGCGGATTGGGATACCCAAAATTACGCGGTGGACGGCAACTCCTTTGAATTGGCCATGGCCCTTCAATACGATCTCAACGCGGCCTGGTCCCTGACAGCAGGTTATCTTTATATCGACGTGGACATGAAGCCTGAAAACTTCGGCATCATTGAACAGATGAATCCGCCCCTTGACTGTCATGCTGTTGCCGTCGGCACAAGGTACAGGATCTCGGAACAAATTACTCTGATCTTGGGCATTAGCGGATATTTTTACAAGGATGCCACCGCTCCCGCAGATTTTTCCAAGGGACGTCCCCAAGTTACCTACGACAAAACCCTGTATATAGGAGGCATAGGTATCCAATATCGTTTTTAACCGGCCAAAAATTCTTTAACAATTGAGCCAAATATTTGAATAACAAGCCGTTCCGAATTAATGACAGGATTAATAAATTGACAGGGTCGCTGAGACGGGTTAATTTCTATACAATTTTAACGATTGGGTTAAGGCTTCCTAATAAACTGAAGGGAGCTTTTTTGTGAAAGATCAGAATTGCAATCAAAACAAGGCGGATTATGAACATTAAAAATTCATTTTTCCACAACAAGGCACTGCTGATTACAGTTGCCGTGCTACTGGTTTTAGTGGAACTTCAGATTTTCTTCGTTTTTGCTGCAAAATCCGGAAAAAAGAATACCCTGCAGGTTCTGAATGCTTCAGGAACCGTCATTTACGAAACTGATGGAACGCGTTTAACCCAGTTTAAAAAACATTATTTTGAAGCAACCTTCGGTCCTTTTGAAAATTATGAAAAAAAGCTGGTCACACGAACAGTGCCGTTTCCGTTCAGGGCCTGGTTTGCCACGGCCATTGGACTTCCTTTAGGGTTTACGCTTTTGTTGGCATTTATTATATCGGCGTTTTCAACACTTGTTGGCAAAAAGCAAGAGGAACCCCTGGAAACCGAGGATAACGATACGGATGCAAAGCCAAAGGGGAAAGTGGATCATTTTTTAGCCCAGATCAACCGCATGAACATTTTTATAATTGGTGCGGGCGTTTTTTTACTTGTGCTTGCCTTCTGGGTGCTGCCCAATCTGGTTTCCGTTATCGGTCAAACCGGTCTTGAAATTATTAACCGGTATGGATGGTTTTTTGCCATTGCCAGTATGGCTATTCTTTTAATTTTTGCCTGGTTTCTTTACTTACGATATCTTTTGGCCAAAAAGGCTTTGGAAGCCGAAACCCATATCCGTGAGCATCAGTTGTACCTAAGCAGACTACCTGCACCTGAAGCGCCTATCCTTAAAATCGAAAACAAAACTGATTCCGATATACTGGAGGTTTCCGATTCAGAAAATTAACAGCTTGAAATCCATGGCTGTAAACACACATTGAATCTGCATGTATTCATCTAATCAATTTCTAATTATCTTCTAACAAAGCCTCGGTAATGTTTCCTGATTATTGAATTTGTACGTGATTGCATGTTTTTGGGCATTGAGAAATCCCGAAAACTGTTCCCCACATACAAAATTTACGGAGACGACCATGCTACTGAAAACCAAATTACTTTTCGGCTTCACCGCAGTTCTTGCATTTCTTCTGGTTATTTCAGGAACCGGATTTTACAGCATAAAAAAAATATCCTCCGGATTTAAGGAATACAGTACCAAGACAAAGAACACCAATCTGAGCAATGAAATCAACAGGAACCTGACCCGCGCACGAATAGCACTGCTCGAATATCTCATGTCAAATACACCGCAGGATAAAGAACGCTATGATATTTTTTTTAAAGATCTGATGAATAACATTGAAGAATTCAACAAATTCAATACCCAAAATGATCAAAAAAAATACATTGACCAGATTAAAAAGCTCTGCCTTGGGTATGATCAGAATGTACAAAAACTGTTTGAACTCCAGACCCGATTATACAAGGATGTCAATGAGTCCTTGACGATTAAAGGCGATGAAATGCTTAAACGGTTAGAGCAGATCATGACCGCGTCATCGGAAAGCAACGACTTTTTTGTTATGATTCATTCGAATAAGGCCATAAGTGCCCTGCTTTTATCACGTTTATTTGTTGTCAAATTCCTTCAGAATTTATGCCCTGATGCCATCAAGCAGGTACGAAAAAATTTGTCCCATCTGGAAACAGAGCTTAAAACGCTGGAAGGCACCCTTGCATATACGACGTTGATGGAGACCCTCACACCGATCATTCCGCTCCAAAAAGCATATGCTGAAGGATTTGAACAAATAATCAAAGCGGTAGAAAACAGAAACCGGATACGGCATGAAAAGCTGGACAAAATCGAACCTGAAATAGTCAGCCTTATGGATCAGATAGTAAAAGTCTACCGGGAAGAGCAACGCGCCATCGATACCCAACTGATGACAACCACAAAGCGCAATTCAAGGACAATTATTACCTACTCCGTTTCTGCCGTTCTGATTTGCATTTTGCTGATTGTTACAATTACCCGAAGTGTTTTAAGGCAATTGGGGGAAGATCCGTCTAAAATTGCAAATGTTGCCCACCAAATTGCAGACGGTGATTTGATGTGTCAGTTCAAAAAAAATAATGGGAAAGCGTCCACAGGGGTGTATGCCGATATGGAAACCATGGCGGCACACTTAAAAAAACTTATCGGTGATATTGCAATCGGCGCCACCACACTGACCGTCGATGCCACGGCGCTTTTCTCTTTATCAACGGAAATGAAAAAAGATGCCAAGGCGTCTGAATCAAAATCCGAATCAGCCTCCCTGGCGAGTCAATTCGTCAGTCAAAAAATGGCCAGGATGGTCACGTCCATGGAGCGGGCTTCGGTCAATGCAAATACAATTGCTTCAGCTGCCGAGCAGATGTCTGCAACCATTACCGAAATTTCGAAAAATACGGCAACAGCGAATCACATTACCCGAAAAGCAGTCAAAAACACCGAAGAGGCCAATCGGTATGTGAATGAACTTGGAGCGTCCACCGATCAAATCAGTAAAGTGGTTGAATCAATATCCGAGATCTCTGAACAGGTGAATCTGCTGGCCCTAAATGCCACCATTGAGGCGGCCAGAGCCGGAGAGGCGGGCAAGGGGTTTGCTGTTGTTGCGAACGAAATCAAGGCATTGGCAAGGCAGACAGCTGATGCATCAAACAATATCAAAGAACGAATCAGCCAGGTCCAGCACTCGGCCTCAACCACCGTAACAGAACTTGCTCGGATTACTGATGTGATTAACGAGATCAATGAGATCGTGACATCCATTACCGGGGCTGTGGAAGAGCAGTCTGTGACCACAAAAGAAATCGCATCAAATACAGCACTTGTCTGTGTTGAATTGTCTGATACCTCTCGGGAAGCATCAGATAATTCCGAATCTGCATCAGCAATTGCCGGGGATATCAAAGAAGTTAGTCAAATGTTGTCAGGTATCACAAAGGCAAGTTCCATCGTGGATGAAAACGCCGAAAAAATGACAAAATTGGCAGAAATTCTTCACAAGCGGGTCAAACGATTCTCTATTTCGTAAGTTGCTAAAATATAAAATTTTTACACTTGCTGTTTAACAAGTTGGTCAATCTAATAAGAACAAAAAATTTAGCTTATTTGTTTCAATTATGTAATATCAATAGGTGTTTTTTATATACAAATTTGAAATAAGTTGATAAATAAAAATTTTACACTGGATAGATAGTGTCAATTCCCGCAAAATCAATTCCTTTTATTATAATATGTTACAAAAAACAATAAATTACCGAGAAAAAAATGGCATACTTGTTGCTTTTTACCATGAAATTTTTGAATCAACAACAATGGAGCATAATTATGGTAACCAAGCAGCACTTTTCTATCATTTTTGTAATTCTTTCAACTCCGCTGGCTGCATTGGCTGGAGACAACACAGTAATTGACAGCGGAAATACAAGCTGGATGCTGATTTCAACAGCCCTGGTGCTACTCATGCTGCCGGGCCTGGCCATGTTTTACGGCGGCCTGGTACGGGCAAAAAATGTTCTTGGAACCATGATGCATACCTTTGTGGCCATGGCGGTTATCGGTGTGCTCTGGGTGGTCTGCGGATATTCATTGACTTTTGGAAAAAGCATCATGGGCGGACTTGTCGGGTGGAACAGTGATTTCTTTTTTCTCAGGGGGATTGATGAAGCCGTGACCAACGGGATTCCGGAATATATCATCGCCATGTTCCAGGGTAAATTTGCCATCATCACGCCCGCCCTGATCAGCGGCGCTCTGGCAGAACGGATTTATTTAAGGGGATATATCCTGTTTATTTCCCTGTGGTTCCTGGTGGTTTACACGCCGCTGTGCCACTGGGTGTGGGCATCGGACGGCTGGTTGTTCAATGCCGGTGCCGCCGGGGTGATTGACCTTGCCGGAGGACTGGTCATTCATGTCTCAGCCGGTATCAGTGCCCTGGTGGCGGCCATCTACCTGGGACCCCGGCTGGGACATCCCAGAATTGCCACCCCCCCGAACAATCTGACCATGACCCTCATCGGTGCCGGACTGCTGTGGGTCGGCTGGTTTGGTTTTAATGCCGGCTCTACCCTTCAAAGCGGGCTGGACTCGTGCAGAGCCCTGACCATGACCCAAATTTCCGCGGCCAGTGGGGCGCTGGTCTGGTTGTGTATTGAAGGGATTATCTACCGGAAGGCATCTGCTCTTGGTTTTGCGTCAGGCACCCTGGCCGGCCTGGTAGTGATCACCCCGGCAGCCGCAGTGGTCCAACCCCTGGGCGCTCTTTTCCTGGGAGCGGCATCTACGGTGGTCTGTTTTTATGCACTTCAACTCAAAATCAAGATAGGGTATGACGATACACTGGACTGTTTCGGCATCCATGGTGTAGGCAGCGCGCTGGGGGTCATTCTGCTCAGTTTTTTCATCCGGGATTCCTGGATGGCATCAGCCAGTGAAGCAGCCGGTCGGACATGGACAGTCTTTGATCAACTGCTGGTACAGCTAAAAGGACTGGGCGCTACGATCCTGCTCGCAGGCGTCGCAACCATTATCCTGTGCGTTATTGTAGAGAAAACCGTGGGCTTCAGACTGGATGAAGAAAGTGAGTATAGAGGGCTTGACCAGTCGCTTCACGGCGAGAGGGGATATGACTTCTCCTCCTGATCGGTGAAATGTTCCTTTTTTAGAAAACAAAATTTCCGGTGCCTTTTCCAGGCACCGGGTTATTCATACACCGTATGACGCCGGGGATCAAAGGCTTCCCTAATGCCTTCTCCGATGAAGGTAACGGTCATCAGTGTCACTACAAGGGCTGACACCACAGCGGCTGAAATCCACCAGGCTTCCATATTTTGCCAGCCCTGGGATAAAAGTTCACCCCAGGACGGCGTAGGTGCAGGCAGGCCGAACCCCAGATAGTCCAGGGAGGTTAAGGCCACAATACCGCCGGAAATGGCAAAGGGTGCATAGGTAACGATCACGGAAATGGTGTTAGGGATAATGTGCCTGAAAATGATCCGCATATGCGAGGCACCCAGGGACCGGACGGCAAGAATATATTCGCGTTCCTTTTCCCGGTAGGTCATGGTGCGCATGACCCAGGTAATGGAAATCCAGCCGAAAAAAGCCATAATCAGAATCAGGATCAGGAAGTTTGGCACCACAATGGAAGAAACAATAATAATTACATACAGAAACGGAATATTGCTCCAGATCTCAATGACCCGCTGGAAAAACAGGTCAAACACCCCTCCGAAATAGCCCATGGCACAGCCCATGGATATGCCCACAGTGTAGTTAAGAAACAACAGTGTCAGGGAAAAAAGAATAGCCGTGCGAAATCCGTACACAAGGCGGGCCAGCACATCCCGCCCCACGTTGTCCGTGCCCAGGAAATGCCGAAGGGAAAACGATGGCGGAAACGGCGGGTATTCATTGAAGCGCAGGTCATTTTCATAGGGATTATACGGCACCGGCGGCATAATTACAAAACTATTCCCCCCTTCCCTGTCAAATTTCTGCTTTAATTCCCGGTAATTGGTTTCATAGGAATACCCCAGGCCAAAGGTTTTTCCCGGGATCATATCGGCGTAGGTGGGAAAATAAAACTCCCCCTGGTAACAGACAACAAGGGCCCTGGAATTAATGAACACTTCGGCAAAAAAGGAGATGAACATCAGAACCAGAATAATCACAAGCGACCAGAAACCTCTTTTGACACTGCAAAAGCGCCGGAACTGTTCCTTTGTCACCGGGTTCAATACCCTCAATTCCATACTCCTTAATGAAACCGAACCCGGGGGTCCACTATAGCCACACACACATCAGACAAAATATTTCCCACCATGAACAGCAGGGATGAAACCACAAGAATCCCCATCACCACCGGGTAATCGCGGTCCAAAATGGACTCATACCCTAAAAGGCCCATGCCGTCGATATTGAACACCTTTTCAATGAGAAAGGATCCCATGAGAAGAATGGAAATATTGTTGCCGAAACTGGTGGCAATGGGGATCAAACTATTGCGCAGGGCATGACGAAAAACAGCCTGTTTAAAGCTTAAGCCCTTGGCAATGGCCGTACGCACATAATCGGCGGACAGGTTGTCCATGAGCGTGTTTTTCATTAAAAGGGTCATCACGGTAAAGGCGCCTATCATATATGAGAAAAGCGGCAGCACCGTATGCCATGCCACATCCCTTATTTTTTCCCCAAGCGTCATATCGGTGAAATAGTCGGACGCAAGCCCGCCCAGGGGAAACAGATCCATACGGGAGGCAAACATCACCAGCATGATGACGCCGGCCACCCAGCCCGGAATGGCGTAACCTGTAAAAATAACCGCAGAGGATATATTGTCAAACCCGGTGTTATGGCGCACAGCCTTGGCCACACCCAGTGGAATACAGACGCCGTAAATGAGCGCCAGGCTCAATACCCCGAAGTAAAGGGATATGGGGATGCGCTCTTTAATCATCTCCCACACCGGGTCCTGGTATCGGGTAGACCGCCCCAGATCGCCTTTAAGCACCTTGAGAAGCCAAAGCCCATAACTTTGGAGTACAGGTTTGTCAAATCCGTAATAGGCTTCAAGGTTTTTGATCTGCTCCTCGGATAATGGCTGGCCCTGGCCTACCTCCTGGGCCCTGGAACGGCCGCCCTGCTCTCCCATCTGCATGGCTCTGGTTTCGGCAATGATACGTTCAATGGGCCCGCCGGGCACAAAGCGGGTGATGGTGAACACCATGATGGTGATGCCCATGAAGGTGGGAATCACTAAAAGGAGCCGTCTGATAAAATACGCTGTCACAAATTAGATACCGTATCAAAAACAGATGCCAGTGCCTTGTCCAGAAACTCGGGTTTGGTTCCGCCGGCCTGGGCCATGTCCGGCCGCCCGCCGCCACCGCCACCCACAATACCGGCAGCGGTTTTAACAATATTGCCGGCCTTAAAGGTCTTGGTCAGATCGTCAGTAACCATGGAAATAAGCAATGCCTTGCCATTGGATTCGGCACCCAACAGCAACACGCCCGAGCCCAGTTTGGTCTTGAATTTATCTGCCAGATCCCGGAGCTGGGATGGATTTTCAATTTCCACCCGTTTGGACAACACCTTGACCCCGTTGATCTCCTTGACATCATCGTCAATTTTTTCAACGGATTTGGACGCAATCTTGGCTTTAAGTGCGGCCAATTCTTTTTCCACAGCCTTTTTCTCGGCCACAAAGGCTTCAAGCCGCTCCACCACATCGTCCTTGGCACTTTTCAGAACCCCTGCCACCTTTTCGAGAGCAGAGTGATCGGCATGAACGGCTTCAAGTGCAGTAAGCCCTGTCACCCCTTCAATACGGCGGACACCCGAGGCAATCCCCGCCTCGGACAGGATGCGGAACAACCCGATGTCGCCGGTGGCACGGGTATGGGTGCCGCCGCACAATTCCTGGGAGAAATCTCCCTGGGAGACTACCCGGACCACATCCCCGTATTTTTCTTCAAACAGGGCCGTGGCACCCGACCGGACCGCCTCTTCCATGTCCATCTCTTTTGTGGTGACCGCATGGTTTTCAATGATATGGGTGTTGACCTCTCTTTCAATGGCAGCAAGTTCTTCGGAGGTAACCGCGCTGAAATGGGTAAAGTCGAACCGCAGCCTGTCCGGTGTCACCAGAGAGCCGGACTGCTTGACATGATCGCCTAAAACCTTGCGAAGCGCTGCATGCAGGATATGGGTGGCGGAATGGTTTGCAGCCGTAGTCCGGCGAAGCCCTGCATCCACCTTGAGGGTAAATGTATCGCCTTTCTTGCAGGACCCTTTAACGACCCTGCCCTTGTGGATGAAAAGACCGGAAGGATCCTTCACCGTATCCGTGATTTCAATAAGGCAGGCATCATTTTCAAACAGACCCCGATCCCCGACCTGGCCCCCGGATTCAGCATAAAATACGGTTTCCGGGGTGACCACTTCAATTTCCTCACCCGTGCGGGCCGTATCCACTTCAGCATCATCCTTGACCACAATAAGCAGATCACTTTGCATTTCAATGGTATCATACCCTTTGAACACGGTTTTCACACCTGCCGAGGTCAGGGGTTTATAGGCCTCGCCCACACCGGCAAATTTCTTTTTGGACTTGGACCTGGCTTTCTGTTCAGCCATGGCCGCATCAAATCCTTGCATATCGAGGGCAATACCCATCTCCTTGACATGATCCTGGATAATGTCAACAGGAAATCCAAACGTATCGTAAAGCTTGAATATCACCTCTCCCGGAATAATTTTCTCCTTTTTCTTTTCAAGGTCCTCAATGGTTACCTCCAAAAGCTTCATGCCGGTTTCAAGGGTTTCAAGGAACTTTTCTTCTTCGTTTTTCACCACGTTGAGGATAAAAGCGGCAGACTCTTTGAGTTCCGGATAGGCATCATCCATAATGGTAAATACGGCCTGAACGGTTTTGTGTAAAAAGGGTTTGGTCAGCCCGATGCTGCGCCCGTACCGGATGGCCCGGCGCATGATCCTGCGAAGTACATAACCGCGCCCCTCGTTGGAAGGCAATACCCCGTCACAGACTAAAAAAGCGCTGGCTCTTGAGTGGTCGGCAATGACCTTCATGGCCACTTCCACTTGCTTGGATTCCCCCCGTTTTTTTCCGGCCAGTTCTCCGACCCGGTCCATGATGGGGACAAAAAGGTCTGTATCAAAATTGGTGGGCACGTTCTGCAGTACGGAGAGAATGCGCTCAAGACCCATCCCCGTGTCAATACTGGGTTGGGGCAGCGGCCTCATGGTGCCGTCTTCACTTCTTTCAAACTGCATGAACACCAGATTCCACAATTCCAGCCATCGGTCGCAGTCACAGCCCACGGCACAGTTGGGATCATCACACCCGAACTCCTTGCCACGGTCAATATGAATTTCGGAACAGGGACCGCAGGGGCCGGTATCGCCCATGGCCCAGAAATTGTCCTCTTCGCCTAACCGGGAGATACGGTCGACAGGAAGGCCAACCTGCTTATTCCAGATTTCAAAGGCCTGGTCATCATCTTTATAAACAGAGACATAAAGTTTATCGGCATCAAACCCGTACCCGTTGGTCAGCAGGTCCCAGGCAAAATCAATGGCCTTTTCCTTGAAATATTCGCCAAAGGAAAAATTGCCCAGCATCTCAAAAAAAGTATGATGGCGCGCCGTGTACCCGACATTCTCAAGGTCGTTATGTTTACCCCCGGCCCGCACGCATTTCTGTGAGGTGACCGCTGTGTCGTAGTCACGTTTTTCATCACCTGTAAAAACACGCTTAAACTGCACCATACCGGCGTTTACGAACAGCAGGGTGGGATCATCCTGGGGTACCAGGGACGATGAGCGCACATGGCGGTGGTTATGTTTTTTAAAATATTCGAGGAAAATTTTCCTGGCTTCATTACCTGTCATAGTAGTATTGGCTCCTGCTCAACTGTACCGGTTAGGTTAGTGTTTCGGTTCAGGCACTGGGTTTGGATTCCGGTAGACTGTCCTTTCCGGTATCGGCTGCAGTTTTGGCTGCATCCGCTCCGGCAATTCCAAGTTCGGTTCTCACTTTAAGTTCAATGGCATCAAAGATATCGGGATTGTCAATTAAAAAAGCTTTCACATTCTCCCGGCCCTGGCCGATGCGCTCTTTGTCAAACGAGTACCAGGACCCGCTCTTGTTCACAATATCCATCTCAACCGCCATATCCAGAAGATCGCCGGTCCTGGAAATGCCATCCCCGTACATCAGATCGAATTCAACACTTTTAAACGGGGGGGCCAGTTTGTTTTTCACCACCTTGACCTTGGTCCGGGACCCGATCACATCTTCGCCGTCTTTAATGGCTGCGGCCTTTCTGATCTCAAGACGCATGGAGGCATAAAATTTCAAGGCATTGCCGCCGGTGGTGGTTTCCGGGTTGCCGTAGACCGTACCGATCTTCATACGGATCTGGTTAATAAAAATCAGGGTGGTGGCGGTTTTCCCTATTATCCCGGTCAGTTTACGAAGGGCCTGGGACATAAGACGCGCCTGCAGTCCCATGTGGGAATCGCCCATCTCACCTTCGATTTCTGATCTGGGCACAAGGGCAGCCACCGAGTCCACAACCAGGATGTCAATACCGCCGCTTCGCACCAGCATGTCGACAATTTCAAGGGCCTGTTCACCGGTATCGGGCTGGGAAACCAGAAGTTCGTCACAGTCGACGCCCAGCCGCCTGGCATAGGCCACGTCCAGGGCGTGTTCGGCATCGATGAATGCGGCAATACCGCCTTTTCTCTGGGCTTCGGCCACGGCATGAAGTGCAAGGGTTGTCTTACCGGAAGATTCCGGGCCGTAAATCTCAATGATCCGGCCCCTGGGGTATCCGCCCACGCCCAGTGCCTTGTCCAGGGCAAGGGAACCGGACCGGATCACGGGAACGGCTTCCACCTCCCGGCCGCCCAGCTTCATGATCGAGCCTTTGCCGAACTGGCGCTCGATCTGATTCATGGCGGTCTGGACGGCTTTTTCCTTTTCCTTATTTTTTTCCATCGCGTTTTCCTCCTCAATCACAACATAAAGTATATTGCTTTAAGCAGGAAAGCGGCCAGCACCCCTGCCATTAAATCATCCAGTACAATACCGGCCCCGCCGGAAAAGTTTTTTTCAAACCAGCAGATCGGAAAAGGCTTTAATATATCAAAACATCTGAAAGCAATAAAGCCTATGACCAAAGAGAGTAAGCTTATAGGCACCAAGGTCATGGTTACACAAAACCCTGCCATCTCATCAATGACCACAGCCCCCGGATCTTTTTGGCCAATCAGAACTTCAGCCTTTTGGGAAATCCAAATCGCACAAAGTATCACGCCCACCAGAAACAGGGCGGCAGCACCGGGCGTACACGCCGTTGCCAGCCACACCATGATACCGATCAACGGCAGGCCCGCAAGGGTGCCAAAAGTCCCGGGGGCAAAAGGCAGCCGTCCCAGGCCAAAACCCGTGGCAATGAAAAGTATTGTTTTTTCTCCCATCAGCCGGATCCTTCCCCAATCTTTTATGACCGTCCTGTTTGCCTGTCAAGGGGATTCGATTCAGCCAGGATCTGCTCATATACCTGATAAAAGGGCAATTCCTGTTCCAGGGCAATGCGTTTGCACTCATCATATTCCGGCATGATCCGGGCCCGGCCGTTTGGGGAGGTGATCTTTTTGGCGCTTACCCGGCCAAGGCTGGTCTCTACTTCCACGGGTTCGCGTTTTAAAATCATTCTGTCGCAAAGGTGATATCGCACCCCGATGGTTGTGGTCTCTGACAGCAGGACATCTGCAAGCACCTGGAGCTGCGCCGGCCGACAGATCACCTCAATGCGTGTGGCGGGACGGTTCTTTTTCATGAATGCCGGTGTAAAACTGACGTCAAGCGCCCCTTTGTCCATAAGGCGGTCCATGACAAAGCCCAGACTCTCCGGGCTCATGTCATCCACATTGGTATAGAGCACATGAACCTGGTCCGACAGGATGTTATCCGCGGAATTCTTCACGACGGAAGGGGTGCCCAGCACCAGACGCAGAAGATTGGGCACAGATGCGCCAATGTCGCGTTTGCCGGCCCCGTATCCTACTTTTTCAATCTGCATGTCCGGCATGCCCCCGAACTGGGGTGCCAACGTTGCCACAATGGCTGCGCCCGTGGGCGTAACGATTTCGGTTTTGGCGTCAGACCCCCTCACTTGAAGGCCCTTAAGTATGGCCACAGTGGCCGGAACCGGCACGGGAATGGTGCCATGGGCGCACTTAATGGTCCCTGATCCCAGGGGAACCGGGGTTGCCGCCACCTGGTCCACCCCCAGGTAATCCAGGGCCAGAAAGCTGCCAATGATGTCCACCAGGCTGTCAATGCCGCCAATCTCATGGAAGTGGACGGTTTCAATGTCCTTTCCGTGGATATGGGCTTCGGCCTGGGCAATGAGTTTAAAGGCGGTCAGGGCATTGGCCCGAACCTGGTCCGGCAGATCCGCAGATTCAATCATCTGCCGGATGTGTGTGTAATGACGATGGGTGACATGGTCGGTCACATCCACATAAAGATTAACGGCCCGCAGATGGTGCCGGAACACAATTTCAGTGCGCAGGTCAAAACCGTCCAGAACGGCTGACAATTTTCTCTTGAGCCACTCCACAGGGACACCAAGATCCACCAGTGCTCCTAAAAACATGTCGCCGGCAATACCTGCCATCATATCAAGATAAAGAATCATACCGCTGCCTTTCCTGTTGCATGGATTTGAAGAATTTCAAGGACCAGTTCAGCACAACTGATCATATCTTTAAGTGCAATGGATTCCTTAAGGGTGTGTACATCCGTCATGCCTGTGCCGATAACGCCTGCGGCAATGCCTTTGCCGAAAAAGATATTGGCATCAGCCGCACCGCCGCTTGTTTTACAGACCAGGTGCCTGCCCAGGTTCGCCGCAGCTTTTTGGGCAAGCCTGATTACCATATGATCTTCGGGGATGTTGGTGTGGGGAAAATCATTTTTCACAATCATTTCCACCCGGGGAAGCCCGTCCCCAACAGCCTGAAGTTCGGCCATGGTATTTTTAAACGTGGAGACAATGCCCTGTGTGACCTTATCCAGTTTTGCAGGATCATGGGACCGGGCTTCACCGTGAATTTCCACATATTCGGGCACGATATTGGTGGCAGCCCCGCCGGAAATAAGCCCAAGATTGCAGGTGGTCTCCTGGTCAATGCGGCCCAGTTCAAGCTTGGCAATGGCGCAGGATGCCGCATAAATGGCAGAAATCCCGTTTTCGGGAGAACTGCCGGCATGGGCGGCACGTCCGTAAATTTTTGCACTGATCTTGTTGGCCGCAGGTGCCCGGTTCACAATACCCCGGGTGTCCACAGCGTCCAGAATGTATCCGAATTTTGATTTAAGCCCTGAGCAGTCAAGGTTCTTGGCCCCTAAAAGCCCCTGCTCCTCACATACCGTCATGACCACCTCAACAGGGGGGCACGGCAGGTTATTATCTTTGATCACCTGCATCACCTCAAGGATGACGGCAAGGGCGGATTTGTCGTCGGAACCCAGGATGGTGGTGCCGTCACTTCTGAACACCCCGTCCTCAAATATGACCTTAACCCCTTTGCCCGGCACCACGGTGTCCATATGTCCGGAGAGCATTACCGGATCAACGTCTGTATTTCCTTTAAATGCTGCCACAAGATTGCCGCAGTCACCGTTGACCTTGGCACCGGCCTCATCAAACACCACGGTTGCCCCAAGGTCTGTCAGTTCCTTTTCAAGCACCTTTGCGATCACGGCCTCGCTTCGGGATTCGGAATCAATCCGCGCAAGGGTTGCAAACCGCTGCCCCAGGCGTTCTTCATCAATCATATTCTATCCTTTATATACTAAGGCCCACCAGGACCATTTAAACAAGTGGGATAATATACTAGAATTTATCGGGGAATGCCAGTCCCTGTTATCACAGATCTGCAGGGCAATGACCATGTAACCGGCCTGCAGCGCAATGTCAATTGCACACCTTTCTGGTGCCGGCCTGCGGGAAATTAGCCGGACCGTGGCAGATGCGCTTGAATGGGCTAAACTTTTTCCAATAAAGATTGAATGTAAACTTTAATCCTGTTTAATAGACATTCCAGCCTATTCTGTTTATTATTTTGAAACTTAACAGCCTTAATGTTTGGAAAATTTATGGAATACAGATTTGATATTGATAAAGTACGCACCACAATACTGGCAATAGATCCTTTTGAATTCCCTGAAAAGTTACCAGAACTCATAGAGCTTATTGATTATTATTCTATCTTCTTAACCAAGGCTTATAACACGACTTTGGAAATTTCCAAACGATTGGGAGCCGAGCAATATTTTAATTATTCCGTCTGGGCTTTTATGACAGTAGGCCCCGCTTTCATTGCGGCAGAACAACAAGATGCCGATGAAGGCATTGAATGGCAATTGAATGGCAATTGAATTTTTTAAACGGCCTGTCCAGAGTTGTACTTGAAAATATTAATAAAGTCCTGGCAGCACCTTTGGTTCCAGGAAATTTTCCAGAAGATTGGATTGTTTCTTTGGATTAAACCTGGCTTCTCCAGAATTGAAAAGCACCAAGGAGAGCCTCACCAACAGAGCCTGGAAAGCGACCAGCAAAAAGGCCATCAAGGACAACGCCGAGGTATTGTTCAAGTACTTGATTTGTCTGACGTCACAAGCTTCCGGAAGGAATCCTTCCTCTTTGAGTTCCTTGATCGCTGCAGGATAAGCGCGGTTCTTATCAACCGTAATTACCCGGGGTGTTGAGGTATGTGAGGATTTTAAGGGGAACCGTATGCGGGAATTCTGCACGTACGGGTCTGTGGGGGAGGCGTCGGGCAACCGATGCTCTACCCGAAAGAAAAACTCTATACAAATTGATGCACTATCTGTATAATAGCATCAATAAGTTGCTTCTCTACCTCAAAAACGCAGACGCCTGTTTCTCATTTATCAAAATGCCGTAAATTTTCATTGTTCCTGCTGGAAAAATTCCGTTCGTTTTTGATTGCGGCTCGTACTGGATGCAAGCTCAAGCAAAGTTTTCTCTTGTTACAAAAGTTAAAATGGAACTGGTTCATTCAGAGCCTGTTTAAAAATTATTTTTAACGGGGCAAGTTGGCTAATTTCAGCAGAAATATGCCTGTATCATAGCCAAAATAAACCCTTTTTAAATGCATTTGTGACACAATGTGGTATTTTTTAAACAGGCTCTCAAATTTCAAGTTCAAATCCGTTCAGGCAACTTATAAAAGTGTTTTTATGTGTTTTTTTATCATTAGGAATGAGTCTTAAATAACTTGCCCATTTCAAAACAGGTGACCATTGTAGGTCGTACGTTTGAAAATTCTATTGGGCATCTTATTTCGTGCTCATTCCTTAGTGAACCTTAACTTTTAATTTTTTAGGAGGTTATTATGGAAAATAGTGTTTACAAAATAATTGAACTCGTTGGATTTTCTGAAAAATCCTGGGAAGATGCTGCCAAGACCGCTGTGGCAAGGGCCGATAAAACCTTAAGAGATATGCGAGTGGCCGAGGTGAAAGAAATGGATATGCGTCTGGAAGACAACCGGATTGTGGGATACCGGGTAAAATTAAAAGTGTCATTCAAACTTGACGGGTAATTGGCAAGGTAAAAAAGCCCCCCTTATTTGAAAAAATGGTGTTTAAGAAAAAATTCACGATGCCCGGAGGTATTGTTTTCCGGGCATTGAAATCAATTGCGTTTTTATTTTGGACCTTTGGGTAAAATTAAACATTGGGACGAAATCAGCCATAAAATTTTTTGAAAACTCAATTTTTTTAGACTCTTAAGCAAGAATCAAGGTTACCGTTTTTGAGGCTATTTTAGCCTGAAAAACGGTAACATAAAATTCCTTATAAACCATTTTATTTCAACATGTTATACATTTTGCTATGACATATTTCGTCCCAATGTTTAATTATACCCAACCTTGTTGCACTTTTCGGGGGGATGGGCACCTCCCCCAAACATGAATCCAGCGCTCATCGAGACCTTTTACTCGATGATCCAGTTTTTTCCAAACCCTGTAAATACTGGAGTTGGGATGACGTGTTTTTACAAGAATCTTTTGGCTCTAAATTGTAAGTGACTGATATCGTTGTTTTTAAAAAATATGACCACGACGGCGTACGCTTTCAATAAAACTAATAATATCATATCTTTATAAAAAAATGGATCGTCGAGTTTTAATCATCATAATACGACAGGAGAAACATGAAATGAATCCAACTATCGATATAGCCTTGGATGATAGAACTGTCCGGTTTACAGCCGATGGGAAAATGTATGTTCTTGATGCAATATCCGCCCTTGTCGAAATCGTTCCTGCAATTGATATATGGAAAGATTTTAAGAAGGAAAAACCAGAAATCGCTCAATATATAAAGTATCATTATCTTCCTGGAAACAAGAAGGTGCCAACCACTGACAGTGCGGGCTGGGAGGAAATTCAAATCCTGCTATTTAATTATTTGATTGATAGCACCACATTCAGCCGGGGCTGAATTTTAATCTGAAAGTAAAACATAAAAGGGAGCAGTTTATGACCACTCATACAAACATTGACATGACCCTTAAAATTGGCGGGGCAGCCGGTCAGGGGATACAGACAATTGGAAATCTTTTGGCCAGGGCATGTCGGGATGCAGGTTTTTATATCATGGCGATCAACGATTTTGAATCCCGCGTCCGGGGCGGTCATAGTTTTTTTCAGATGCGCATCAGTGATAAGCCGGTTTATGCACCCCATCACAGGATTGATCTTTTGATCGCCCTTAATCGGGAGACTTGGGATTTGCACAAGGATCAATTACAGGACGATGGCATTGCTATCCTGGAGGTGCCACTTGATTCTCCATCCAAACATGTGTTTGAGGTTGAGTTTTCGACTCTTGCCAAGGAAATCGGCAGCAGTCTTTATTCCAATACGGTTGCCGCTGCTGTCGGCCTGTCAATCCTGGGGGCCTCTTTTGACAAGATTGCCGATCTGCTCTCCTGGCAATTTGCCGGTAAAAAGGAAGATATTATCCAAAAAAACATCAAAGCGGCCCGGTTGGGATATGATGCGGTCAAAGATATCCAGTTTTCCCGGCAGCCGTTTTTAAAGACTTCTGATCCCAAGGGTCAGATCATGGAAGGCTCCCGGGCGATCGCCCTGGGTGCCATTGCATCAGACTGCCGGGTAGCGGCATTTTATCCCATGTCCCCTGCAACTAGTATCATGCAGCATCTTGCCGGCTGGACAAACCGCGTTCCCCTTGTGGTGGAGCAGGCGGAAGACGAAATTGCGGCCGTCAACATGGTTATCGGCGCCTCTTTTGCCGGTGCCCGGGCAATGACCGCCACCTCGGGCGGCGGTTTCTGCCTCATGACAGAAGGCCTTGGCCTTTCAGCCATTACGGAAACCCCCATTGTCATTATCGATGCCCAGCGGCCTGGCCCTGCCACAGGCCTGCCGACCCGCACCGCCCAGGGAGATCTTTTGTTTGCCATCCATGCCTCCCAGGATGATTTTCCACGGTTTGTCTTTGCACCAGGCAGTCTTCTGGAAGCCTTTGAGATCACTCAAAAGGCATTTGCCCTGTCTGAAAAATACCAGGTTCCGGCAATTATTCTTGTGGATCAATATATGGCAGACTCTATTTTTATACTGGAGCACTCCTTTACGTTTCCCAAAAAGGTGGAACGGTTTATTGTTGGGGATAAAGATCTTAAGGATCCGAAAAATTACAACCGGTATGAGCTGACACCCTCGGGGGTTTCCCCCAGGGCACTGCCATGCACAGGCGCTGCCAGGGTCGTTGTATCCAGTGATGAACACAGAGAAGACGGCCATATCACCGAGGATATTGATAACAGAAACGCTATGGTCAACAAACGCAAGTCAAAACTGCCGGATATGATCAGGGAAATGTCTGCACCCCAAGCCTTGTTCCCCGAAGCAAAAACAGTACTTCTGGGGTGGGGATCAACATCCGGCAGTATTAAAGAATCAGTGGAAGTTCTTCGCAACGAAGGGATAGATGTGGGTTGCCTTTTATTCACAGACCTGTGGCCCTTCCCCACCGCAATTGTCGAATCCCATTTAAAAGACCCGGTTAAAACCATTATTACGGTGGAACAAAATTCGGGGGCTCAGTTCGGGCATCTGTTAAAAGAGCAGACCGGGATTTCATACACTCATGCCATACTGAAATATGATGGCAGGCCCTTTTATCCGATAGAGATCATGGCTGCGGTTAAAGAAAAGGAGAAACATTGATATGGTTACCCCAAAAGATTTTAATTCAGACTATCAAAACCAGTGGTGTCCGGGATGTGGAAATTTCGGGATTCTGGAAGCCATGAAAGATGCCCTGGCAACCCAGGGTATCCCTCCGGAAAAGATCCTGATTATTTCCGGCATCGGCCAAGCAGCCAAAACCCCTCATTTTTTAAACTGCAATATGTTTCACAGTCTTCATGGAAGGGCACTTCCCCTGGCTCTGGGAGCAAAACTCGCCAACCATGATCTGAAAATAATAGTGAATTCAGGCGATGGTGACTGTTATGGTGAGGGCGGCAACCATTTCATGCACGCCATCAGGCGGAACACTGACCTGACACTGCTGGTGCACAATAATCAGGTCTACGGCCTGACAAAGGGCCAGGCATCCCCGACATCAGGCCTTGGCATGACAACCTCTGTTCAACCCGATGGGGTTATATCAGAACCGTTCAACGGACCTGCCGTGGCGCTGAGTCTGGGTGCAGGATTTGTTGCCCGGGGGTTTTCCGGCAACAAGGATCATTTAAGCCGGCTCATACAAAAAGCCATGGACCATAAAGGCGTAAGCCTCATTGATATCATGCAGCCCTGTGTATCGTTTAATAAAATCAACACCTTTGAATGGTATAAAGAAAGGGTATATGAAGCAGATAATCCTGATCCTGAAAATTTGCCACAGGCCATGAAGCTGGCCATGGAATGGGGGGATGCCATCCCCATCGGAATATTTTATCAAACAAAAAAACCGGATTTTACATCCCGGATAAAGGGACTTGAAAAAGGTCCCCTTATTTTTCGCAATTATGATCCCGAGAAAGCCAATATAATATTACAGGATTCATAGGGAAATATCATATGAATAAAGATAACAAGCATCATTATGATCAAACACCTCATCCGGATCAAGGAGCGGAAGATAGCACCCTGAAAGATTCGGTCTGCGGTATGGACGTTAGCAGGGACAGCCCATACCATATCGACCATGGGAAAGAGAAAATCTATTTTTGCAGCGAACATTGCCTGAAAAAATTTGAAGAAAATCCATCAAATTACCTGACAAAACAGGAAACACCTGCAAAGAGCGAAGGACAAAAAGCCCATGCTCCCCAAAACGAGGCCGATATCTACACTTGTCCTATGCACCCGGAAGTAAAACAGACCGGGCCGGGAAGCTGCCCAAAATGCGGCATGGCCCTGGAACCTGAGAACGCAGCCGAACAGGAAGGGGAAAACCCGGAACTGGCAGACATGCGTAGCCGATTCTGGGTCAGTCTGGTTCTTACGTTACCGGTCTTTGTTATAGCCATGGGTGACATGATTCCCGGTAACTCATTGGCAAAGATCGCTTCGAAAAATGTTCTTGTCTGGTTTGAACTCTTGCTGGCAACACCGGTTGTGTTATGGGGCGGATGGCCGTTTTTGGTAAAGGGCTGGCAATCCCTTGTCACCTGGAATCTAAATATGTTTACCCTGATCGGCCTGGGTGTATCTGTGGCCTATCTTTATAGTTTGATCGCGGCAATTTTTCCCGAAATATTTCCAGCCTCTTTCAGGGGGGAAGAGGGAACGGTGGCTGTTTATTTTGAAGCGGTGGCTTCCATTACCACCCTGATTCTGTTGGGGCAGGTATTGGAATTGAAAGCCCGCAGCCAAACAGGCTCAGCCATAAAGGCGCTGTTGGGGCTGGCGCCTAAAACCGCCAGGATAATTCGAGATGACGGCACCGAAGAAGATATTCCACTCGAACAGGTGGCGCTCGGCAACAAGCTAAGGGTGCGGCCTGGTGAAAAGGTTCCGGTTGACGGTACAGTTCTGGACGGAAAAAGTTCCATTGATGAGTCAATGGTTACGGGTGAGTCAATACCTGTGGAGAAAAATAAGGGCGACAAATTAATTGGAGCAACGGTCAATGGTACGGGAACACTGATCATGGAAGCCAAACGGGTAGGAAGCGAAACCGTTTTGGCGCAGATCGTCCATATGGTTTCCGAAGCCCAGCGGAGCCGGGCTCCCATCCAGAAAGTAGCTGATGTGGTGGCCGGGTATTTTGTGCCGGCAGTCGTCGGTTCCGCCATTTTAACTTTTATTGTATGGAGTCTTTTCGGTCCTGACCCCAAAATGGCCCATGCTTTGATAAATGCAGTGGCTGTGCTCATTATTGCCTGCCCCTGTGCCCTTGGTCTGGCCACCCCCATGTCGATCATGGTGGCTACCGGCAAAGGCGCCGCCATGGGCGTCCTGTTCAAAAATGCCGAAACCATTGAAGTCATGCGGAAAATAGACACCCTGGTGGTGGATAAAACCGGCACACTCACCGAAGGTAAGCCCAAGGTTGTTGCCGTCACTACAGTGACCGGCCACAATGAGTTGGACATGCTGCATTTGGCGGCAAGTCTCGAAAAGGGCAGCGAACACCCCTTGGCAGCGGCCATCGTGAACTATGCCGAAGAAAAAGGGATCAATCTGGTCAAAGCCGTTGATTTTGAATCGAAGACCGGCAAGGGCGTCAAGGGCAGCGTGGACGGCAAACAGATTGCCTTTGGTAATATCAGACTTTTTGAGAAATTAAACATAGCTGTGCAGGAACTTGCGTCAAAAGCAGAAGCCATGCGCAAAGATGGCCAAACTGTCATGTTTGTCGGAATAGACGGGAAGCTTGCGGGCCTTATCGGTGTGGCGGACCCGATCAAGAAAACCACGACTGAGGCAATCAAACTGCTTCATCAGGACAACATCCGCATTGTCATGTTGACCGGTGACAGCAAAACCACGGCTATGGCAGTGGCTGAAAAACTCGAACTGGATGAGGTGAAGGCCGAAGTACTGCCTGATCAGAAAGCCGATGCAGTCAAAAAGTTTCAAGAAGCCGGCCGGATTGTGGCCATGGCTGGAGATGGGGTCAACGACGCACCTGCTCTGTCCCAGGCCCACGTCGGTATTGCCATGGGCACTGGCACGGATATCGCCATGGAAAGTGCGGGCATCACCCTAGTCAAAGGCGACCTCATGGGCATTGTTCGCGCGCGTTTGTTGAGCCATGCCACCATGCGTAATATCAAACAGAATCTGTTTTTTGCTTTTGTATACAACTCTCTGGGGGTGCCGATTGCAGCCGGTGTTCTTTATCCGGCTTTCGGCCTGCTTTTGAGTCCGATGATTGCCGCGGTGGCCATGAGTTTAAGTTCCGTGTCAGTTATCGGCAATGCGCTCCGGTTGCGCAAAATAAAGATTGATTGATGAAACCAATAACTGCTGAGAATGAGGGAATTGGATTGGATTAAATTGTATAAAAAAGGAGACCCCTTATGAAAAAAGACAACAGTCCCAAGCCAGACAAAACTCAATCACATAGCGAACCGACGGATCTGGACGTTTGTACCGATGCGCCTGAATTCGCAGAACATGCAAGACCCAACGAACCGCCCAGTGAGCCCTGTGATGACGGCAGGGCCGGAATCACCATATCCGATAAGCAAAAAAAAGAGGGGAAGAATATGACAGAAGACAAGCAGAAATCAATGAATAAAAAAAAACTCTGCAAGAAAATCGAACAGGTATACCCGGACATCGGAGAATGCGGAATTGATTTGGATGTTACATATGACAATGATAACAACCGTTGGAAGATTCTCTTGAAAAAGGATAACAAGTCTGTGGAAACCTTTTTGAAACCCGGAGATGCACAACTCTGCATGGAAGGCCGCTGGTGTGTCATCCTGGGTATTGAAATCAGTCGGCTCAAGGATAGCATCGAAAAAGTGTCTTCATCAAAAAAGGAGAATGCAAAGGAGGTCTCGGATCATGAAAACCATTAAAAATGCAGCTTGGGCATCAAAAGGCTTAAGCGGTCGCGGACCCACCTGCAAAATGGTGGTCTGCCTGGATTCATTTCTGCATAAATGGGTTGCAAAGTGAGAAAACTCAAAGGAAGTTACCCACTATGGGCTTTCAGCCCATAGTGGGTGAAATTAAACAAATAGGTGATAACCCCCACTGGGATTCCGTTAACAAACTGATATATAAAACAATAATGGCGAATTCAGTTTCCCCCAAAAAAAGACTGAACCCACTGTAAATATATGATAAAGATTTTAAAGTCAGTATCAGGTCATGTGACCGGCACTATAATTATGATTAAAATAAACAAATGTAGTGCCATAAAGCACCATTTATAAATAGTAACTTACTGAAATAAAACTCAATCCAATGCCAACATCGAAAAGATGGGTTAGGAGCTGATATGGCTATTAATCTCACCAAAAAAATTATCGAATCTCATTTAGTTGAAGGCCGGATGCAGCCTGACGAAGAGATCGCCATCAAAATGGATCACACCCTCCTGCAGGATGCCACTGGTACCATGGCCATGCTCGAGTTCGAGGCGCTGGGCCTGGACCGGGTCCGAGCTGATCTTGCCGCGCAATATGTCGATCACAATCTCCTGCAGACCGACTTTAAAAATGCCGATGATCATCGCTACCTGCAAAGCGCCTGTGCCCGATATGGCATTCATTTCAGCATGCCGGGGAACGGTATCTCCCACCAGGTGCATCTAGAAAATTTTGGCAAACCCGGGATTACCATGATCGGCGCAGACAGTCACACCCCGGCTGCTGCCGGCCTTAGCATGCTGGGCATTGGCGCCGGTGGCCTGGATGTCTCACTGGCCATGGCTGGCCGGCCCTATTATCTGCCTTGCCCCAAGGTGCTGGGGGTGAAACTTGTCGGCAGTCTGCCCGAATGGGTAAGTGCCAAGGACATAATCCTGGAGATGCTGCGTCGCTATGGTGTCAAGGGCTGTGTGGGAATGGTTGTCGAATATTTCGGCCCAGCGGTGGCCAACCTCACGGTTGAGGATCGCGCAGCCATCGGCAATATGGGAACGGAACTGGGTGCGACCAGTTCGATGTTTCCTTCCGATGACAATACCCGAAAATATCTGGCCTCCCAGCAAAGGGAAGCCGATTGGCAGCCGATGCAGGCCGATGACCAGGCGACCTACGATCTGTACGACCAGATAGATCTTGCCCGGCTCGAGCCGCTCATTGCCTGTCCGTCATCGCCCGGCAATGTGGTTGCGGTTCGCGAGGTGGCCGGGATCGGCGTTGACCAGGTAATTATCGGTTCCAGCGCGAACAGCGGGCTCAAAGATTTATTGCGGGTTTCCCGTATTATGCAGGATCACCATAGCGGACCGCGGGTTGACTTTAATATCAATCCCGGCAGCCGCCAGGTACTGGAAAATGTGGTGGCCATTGGCGGCTTGATGGATTTGATCAAGGCCGGAGCGAAGGTGCACCAGTCCGGCTGTATGGGCTGTATTGGTATGGGTCAGGCTCCAGGGACAGGTCAGGTCAGTCTGCGGACCTTTCCGAGAAATTTCCCCGGCCGCTCCGGCACCAAAGAGGATAAGGTCTATCTCTGCTCCCCTGAAACTGCAGCCGCCGCGGCACTTAAAGGGGTGATCACCGATCCACGCTCACTCGGTGAGGAAATGGCCTATCCCACAGTCGTTGATCCGGAGCAACGCGTGGTCGACAGGTCATCCATCATCTTTCCTTCGGAGAGTTTGTTGACCACAAAAATTGTTCGCGGCCCCAATATCAAACCCTTTCCGGACCTGATGCCATTGCCGGAAAGTCTGCAGCTCAAAGTTGTCATAAAGGTGGCGGACAATATCTCAACGGATACCATCATGCCTGCTGGCAACACGGTGCTGCCACTGCGTTCCAATATCGAGGCGATCAGCAAATTTGTTTTTTATCAGATCTCTCCTGATTTTCATGAGCATTGTCGAAGTGCCGGCGACGGGGCGGTGATCGGCGGTGAGAATTACGGCCAGGGCTCCAGTCGTGAACATGCAGCCCTCGCGCCCCGGTATCTTGGCATAAGAGCCAAAATTACCAAAAGTTATGCCCGTATCCACAAGGCCAACCTGTGTAATTTCGGTATCCTTCCCTTGACTTTTAAAAACCCGGCAGATTATGATCTGCTGAACAGGGAATCGGTGCTGGTCTTGTCTGATATCAAACGCTGTCTTGAGCGCGGGGAAACCGAAATTCCTGTCAGGGTGGAGGATCAGGACATTATAACCCTGCTGGAAGTCTCGAGCCGGCAACGGCAGAGCCTGCTGGCCGGCGGCATGCTTAATCTTGTTCGTCAGGAGCTCCAGGGATGAAAGACGGTGTCGGCATTATGAATGAATAACATCGAGTCGAGTGAGACGAGTTTGGCATACGGGGTTTGAAGCACCTTTATGTAATGTGAAGATTATCCACTAACAAAGCTTTGATGTTGTTTTATAATATGCCTTTGGAGAAAAGATCTCTTCTCAAAAAGTCCACCTATGGTGGACCCCAAAGTCAAGACAAAAATCCACCGAGTTTAAGCTGTGCATTGAACTTTCATTTCATCTGAACAATATTGTCCGGATGGTGTTTTTATTATCTCGGTCCGTCTTGGTTTCCCGGAGGATGAATCATCTGTGGAGCGTAGCGGAACAGATGATTCATCCTCCGGGGCAGGGTATTTATCCACAATCATGGCTCCTCCGCCCACAGCGCTCTGATATACAACATAGGGTGTTAAATTTCCCAATGACTGGTGCGGTCGTTCTCCATTGTAAAAAACAAAATATCTTGCCAGACCAGCCCTTAGTTCACCCAGAGAGACATAGCCTTTCAG
>Ga0209575_10000451_pt1 | contig 26785 bp, 19 predicted proteins | sample Medcelwee11metaG_FD_187172 | JGI IMG/M metagenome (GOLD analysis project Ga0209575, IMG submission 187172) | Freshwater pond sediment microbial communities from the University of Edinburgh, under environmental carbon perturbations - Medium... | ecosystem: Environmental > Aquatic > Freshwater >...
ATCAACTAAGCAAAAAACCTTAATAATGAAGTCTTCTGCAGACATGGCCTGCTCCTTCTGTCTTGATTAAAAAACCTATAATAACATATGGTTACTGAAAGTTGCACACGGCGTATTTATACCTGTTTTATAATAGACATTATCGGAAAATAGGGGTAGCCCCTAGTCGGCATGCGGCCTCAAGGAGGATTTCCGATAAAGTCTAATAAAATCATCTAATTTTTGGTATAAATAACCACCTAGCCGCCTAGGATGCGTGGGGAACCTCTTTTTGCACCGTCACGCACCCTCTAGCATGTACATTTTGTCTTATCGCAAAACCGCTGATGAACCAGCTGCTTGAATCCGAGTTTGCTTGAAGTTTGCGAGGCTGCCCCCATTACCGAGGCAACTTCTTCTGTTCCACTTCAGACTTCAAAGAACTTAAGCCTATGACTGAGATAGCCAATACCTTCGTGGTGACGAGCGATAACTTCGCAACAGCGGTGCTGGCACGCTCCGAACAAGTGCCGGTGCTGGTTGATTTTTGGGCCGCTTGGTGCGCACCTTGCCAAATGCTGATGCCCGTGTTGGCCAAGCTGGTCGAGGAATACGCGGGCAAGTTTGTGCTGGCCAAGTTGAACGCCGATGAACAACCCCACTTGGCGGCTGAATACGGGGTGCGCAGCCTGCCGACCCTGAAATTATTTCGGCGTGGTCAAGTGGTTGAGGAATTATTGGGCGCACAACCCGAGTCGGTATTGCGAGCGTTGCTAGATCGGCATCTGGAACGGCCCAGCGATGCGGTGCGTGCAGAAGCGTTGCGCCTGAGCGCAGCCCAACAACACGCGGCAGCCATAGACTTGCTGCAAACCGCTTTAGCCGCAGAACCCGAACATTATCCCATCCATCAGGATTTAGCCCAGGTTTTGATCGCCGCAGGCCGTTATGCCGAGGCCGAGGCTTTGTTGCACAAGTTGCCTGCCAATATTCAGGCCGAAGAGACCACGTGCCAAGCCTTGGCCCGTCTGGCCTTTGGTCGGATTATCGAAACAGCACCCGCTGCGGCATCTTTGTCAGCAAGCCTAGCGGCGGATGAAAATGATCTGAATGCACGTTATCAACTCAGCGCCCATCAGGTGTTACAAGGGGAATACAGCGCCGCTCTGGATAATTTGCTGCTGATTATGCGCAAGAGTCGTCAATTTGGTGATGATGCCGGACGTAAAGGGATACTGGCGGTGTTTGCCTTACTCGGCGATGATCCGTTGGTGAGCCGTTATCGTAGCAAGTTATCCGCATTATTGTATTAATACGGACTTTTTACCCTATCTCGTGTTTTAACCGCACTTTCTCATTTTACTCACAGGTTCTCTATGTTTGTTAAGGAAATTGAAGCCTCAGAATTGGCCAGTTTGTTAGCCAGTCATCCCGAGCTAACGCTGATCGATGTGCGCACCCCCGCAGAAATTGCCGCTGGCGTGATTCCGGGCACGCAAGCCATGCCGCTGACCGTGTTACCCCTGCGTATCGCTGAAATTCCTCGTGACAAACAGGTGGTGTTCTACTGCCGCACCGGAGCGCGCTCAGCGCAAGCCTGCCTGTATTTGGCGCAACAGGGCTATGACCAGGTGTATAACCTGCGGGGAGGTATCATCAACTGGGCGGGAAATGGTTTGCCCATTGTGTCTGGCGCGAATTTACTGCCTTAAGCAGTGACCTTACCAGGGGGCAAAAGAATTAAAAAAGGACATGGGCCGCGACACGTTTTGGTTCATGTTCGCCATCGCTAAGCGCATTTGCTCGATGTTGATGGACATCGTATACACTGACGAATTCATCTGTCCAACCGATTCGCTCATGCCCAACACCGAGCTGTTCATCGTTTGCATCACCCCCAGCATGGGTGGCAGGCTGTTGAGTTTCATCGACATTTCATCAATAGTCAGCGACATATGCTGAATTTGTTCAGAAAGATTCTGAATGCTCGCAGTCATGCTGCCCATATGCTGCCCCATATTGGGGTCCAGGCTGCGCGCCATCATCGCAATATTGCTACTCAAGCTGTAAATCAGAAAAAAACCGTAACCTGCCAACACCACAAAAGCAAACATCGCCGGGTAAACCACCACTTCCCAGCGTCGGCTGGCTTTCTCAAAATTCTGGACAAACCGCTCCATCTGCCCTGGCGTGATCGCCGCGCCACATTCCATCACAATTGGCTGTTGTAAGGCTTGGGGAGCATTAACCTCAGATTGTGCGCCCTTTCCTGGGCTGGTCTGAGTTTGCTGTCCTTGAATAGGCTTGGTCATCTAAAAAACTCCCCTGAACCTCAGTGTCTCGACTGATCGTTGCTGGCTTATTAGTCGGTAACAAATCATGTCAAATAATCGACATGATTCGTGCCGCTTGGTTTATTGGATTTTATTATAGCTTGTATTGCTAAATATAGGCAGTCTGGGAAACCGGGGCTTGTTTTGGGTTGAGCGTTGGCTGCTGATCTGTACAGCAAGCAAGGGGTGTGCTAGGGATGGGCTGCCTTGTCCCGGAAACGGGGGGTGGGCTTTTAAGGGGAGGGTGTGGGCTTACACAGGTCAGACCAACACAATATCGTATTGTTCTTGGTTGTAAAAAGTTTCAACCTGAAATTTAATCGTACAACCGATAAACTTTTCGAGTTGCTCCACGGTTTCAGATTCTTCAATCAATAAATCCACCACCAATTGCGAAGCATAAACCAGGAATTGCTGGGCTTCAAATTGGCGAGCTTCCCGCATAATTTCGCGGAAAATTTCATAACACACGGTTTCTACACTTTTGATAGTCCCGCGTCCGCCACACACTGAACAAGGTTCACAAAGAATATGTTCTAGGCTTTCGCGAGTACGCTTGCGCGTCATTTGTACCAAACCCAGAGGAGAAACATCGCTGATATAGGTTTTGGCGTGATCTTTTTCTAAACACTTTTCCAAAGAACGTAGCACCTGACGGCGATGCTCCGGGTCGATCATATCGATGAAATCGACAATAATAATCCCGCCCAGATTGCGCAAGCGGACTTGACGGGCAATCACTTGGGTGGCTTCTAAGTTAGTTTTGAAAATAGTTTCTTCGAGATTACGATGACCAACAAACTTACCAGTATTCACATCAATCGTCGTCATGGCTTCGGTTTGATCAATCACCAGATAACCACCAGATTTTAGATCGACATGGCGTTGTAAGCCTTTAGCAATTTCTTCTTCGATATTATACAAATCAAAGATAGGCCGCTCACCGGGATAGTGTTCTAGCAAAGGTAATAACTCTGGTACAAACTTATCGGCAAAGGCAGACATTTCTAAGTAGGTTTCTCGCGAGTCGATGCGGATTTTTTCGACCGTCATTTCCACCAGGTCGCGCAGTACCCGAATTTTCAATGGAAAATCTTCATACACTAACGAAGCTGGTGGTGCGGTTTTCGCTTTTTCGAGTATGGCATTCCACACCCGATAGAGAAAGGCCATATCAAACTGTAACGTTTCAGCAGTCACCCCATCAGCAGCGGTACGAATAATAAAGCCACAACGCTGAGTATTGCCGTTTTGAAAGGGACAGGGATTGTGTTCACGCATGTAGCTGTTGACGATTTCCAACAAACGGCTGCGTTCTTCGCCAGAAATCCGTTGAGAAATCCCCACATTGGTATTGGCATCGGGAATAAACACCAAATAACGCGAAGGAATCGACATTTGAGTAGTCAGGCGTGCGCCTTTGCTACCCAGCGGATTTTTGATCACCTGGACTAAAATGCTTTGGCCTTCGTACAGGGCCATATTGATGTTATTGACCGGGCCGTTATGGCCCTCAATACTGATGTCGCTGGCGTGTAAAAAAGCGGCGCGTTCCAAACCAATATCCACAAAAGCCGCCTGCATACCGGGTAACACCCGACACACCCGGCCTTTGTAAATATTGCTCACTAAGCCCCGTTTGCTTTCGCGCTCAATCACCACTTCTTGCAAAACCCCGTTTTCTACCATGGCAACACGGGTTTCACGGGGGGTTACGTTGATTAGAACTTCTTCCATGAGAGTCTAAGCAGCCACGGGAGGCTGCTTTCATTCCTTAATTTTAGAAAGACATACCAGGCGGCATTTTACCTTTCATGCCGCGCAACATGCCCATCAGGCCCCCTTTCTTGTGCATTTGCTTCATCATTTTCTGCATTTGCATAAATTGCTTGAGCAAGCGATTCACATCCTGTACTTCGCTGCCCGAACCTTTAGCAATGCGCAATTTACGCGAGCCTTTAATCACGGCGGGAAAATGGCGTTCATGCGGGGTCATTGAATTAATCATCGCTTCCATACGGATCAGCATCCGATCATCCATCTGATTTTTAACCGCCGTCGGCACTTGCGACATGCCCGGCATTTTATCCATGATGCTAGACAAACTGCCCATTTTCCGCATTTCTTGCAATTGAATCCGAAAGTCTTCGAGATCGAAGCCTTTACCCTTTTGCATTTTCTTCGCAAGTTGTTCAGCTTTGTCTTTATCGACTTTGCGTTCAACTTCTTCAATCAGACTCAGTACATCGCCCTGACCAATGATACGGGCGGCGAGGCGGTCGGGATAAAAAGGTTCTAAGGCAGTGGTTTTTTCTCCCACCCCCATGAATTTAATCGGTTTACCGGTGAGATGACGCACCGACAAAGCCGCCCCACCGCGTGCATCACCATCGGTTTTGGTGAGAATCACCCCGGTCAGTGGCAAGGCATCATTGAACGCTTTGGCGGTGTTGGCAGCGTCTTGACCGGTCATGCTGTCCACCACAAACAGCGTTTCGGTGGGCTTAACCGCTTGATGTAGCGCTTTAATTTCGCCCATCATGTCGTCATCAATATGCAAGCGCCCGGCGGTGTCGATCAACAACACATCCAAATAACTGCGCCGTGCCGCATCTACGGCTTGCTTAGCAATGTCTACCGGTTTTTCCCCGGCATGGCTGGCGAAAAACTCCACCCCCACTTCTTTAGCCAGCGTTTGCAACTGTTCAATCGCGGCGGGACGATACACGTCGCAACTGACCACCATCACTTTTTTATGGTGACGTTCGCGCAGCAAACGGGCGAGTTTGGCCACGCTGGTGGTTTTCCCAGAGCCTTGCAAACCGGCCATTAACACCACCACCGGCGGTGCAGCACGCAGATTCAGCTCTTCGTTAAATTCCCCCATCAACTGGGTTAATTCATCGCGCACTACCTTGATCAACGCCTGCCCCGGCGTCAAACTGCCCAGCACTTCCTGACCGATAGCGCGTTCACGCACCTGTTCCAGAAAGTCCTTGATGACGGGTAAAGCGACATCGGCTTCCAACAAGGCGACCCGCACTTCGCGTAGCGCATCCTTGATATTGTCTTCGTTCAGACGCCCCTGACCACGCAGGTTTTTCAGCGCCGAGGAAAGACGGTCGGTTAAATTTTCAAACATAAGCTCACTGCCTCACTCACAACTGGGCCATAATCTCATCAGAAATATCGGCGTTAGAATACACGTTCTGCACATCATCCAAATCTTCAAGCATATCCAACAACTTGATCATTTTGGCGGCATCGTCAGCGTCTAAGGTCGCATAAGTCGCTGGACTCATGGTGATGCTGGCCGATTCCGGGCTTAATCCGGCAGTTTCCAGCGCAGTTTTGACTTCTAAAAAGCTGTCTGGACTGGTCACCACTTCCAGCGCCTCGTCCTCGCTCAACACATCGTCAGCACCCGCTTCCAGAGCCACTTCCAGAATCTTGTCTTCCTGACTCTTATCGACATAGCTCAACTGACCGATTTTGCTGAACAAATACGCCACCGAACCATCTGTGCCCAAATTACCGCCGCACTTGCTAAACGCATGACGCACCTCAGACACCGTGCGGTTTCGGTTATCCGTCATGCAGTCTACCATGACTGCCGCACCCCCTGGGCCGTATCCTTCATAACGCACTTCTTCATAATTATCGCTGTCTAAAGCCCCGCAACCCCGTTTGATCGCCCGTTCGATAGGGTCTTTCGGCATATTCGCCGACAAAGCCTTATCAATCGCCAAACGCAAACGCGAGTTAGTGGCCGGATCGCCACCGCCCATGCGGGCTGCCACCGTGATTTCACGAATAAATTTTGTAAAAAGCTTGCCACGCTTGGCATCCTGCACACCCTTGCGATGCTGGATGTTCGCCCATTTACTGTGTCCTGCCATACCAACCTCGTCAATCTATCCACCGTAACACCCCGCTGACAAACGGGCCGCTTGCCCAAGCCAATCAGGATCATAAAAGGAAAATGGGAGCGATTATACAACTAAACCAGAAACCGCGCCTATGCGTGCGTTTGGGCTGGAAGATGGGCAATTAGGGGATTCAGAAGCGTGACTGAGTTTGGGCTGGCGGGGTGGGCGAGGGGGCTGATGCTCCGTTGCGACATCTGGGCGCACTTTATAACAGTGTGTTTAGGATTATCAGCGCTACGTGACGGCAATGTGTCTGTCTTTTATTGTTTTAGTTTATTTGGTTATGAAAACAGGAGGTAACCATCATCAAATTGAAAACCACCACCGAATTACGACAAAAAACGATACAAAGTGCTGTTTTATGGTAACATAGTGGGCGATTTTCTTCTGGGTAGCGTTCGCCAAAGTGAGTAGTAAGGATTTTGGTGTTAATTTTTAAGCCCTTAACTCATTGAGGCAATCCAGTTTTTGAAAGCTTCATATTAACCGATGTTTTATTCACGAGGATTTTGTGATGTATAACACCATGAATATAAATAAGTCTTTGTTTTTGCTGTTTGTAATAACCAGCCTATTTCTTGTGAAAGAGGCACGCGCAAGCGTTATTCCAGCGGACACTTCTTGCCATGCTGTTTACTATACAACAATACAAACCTTGCATGTGCCATGTATAGATATTCAAACTCCTACAGGTACTGCAACCTGGGGTATTATTTTACAAATAACTTCCAATTTTAGTCCATTACAATTTTCTATCAACAGTGCATTACAAAGAAGCCCTGTGGTGAATGAGAATACTGATGCATTAGTCTGCCATGCTAGATATTATCCAGAAACAGGTCAGTTAGATTTACCCTGTTTATTAGCACGTGATCAAGCAGGCAATATACTGCCACAAATTTATCAAGGAAAAATGCAACAAGTAGCAATGCCTATATTGCCTTTTGTTGGTTTTATTGTCTCTGAATTGGCCGTTAAAGAACAAGCCAGTGCTACACAAACACCAAAAAACTCACCAGTTTTATTCTCACCGGTAAACAATACACAACAACAAACGCTGCCATTTGAATTTTCCTGGTCTATGAATAATGATATGGCCAGTATTCTGGATGTAAAATTAACTGTTTCAGAAACAACTGGGTTAAATGCAGCGATTGGTAGCTCTTTTTGTGTAGTCAAAGGTATTGGCAAAACTACCAATTATTCTGCAAATAGTTGTGGTAACTTTAAGGCAAATCAGTGGTATATTTGGGAAGTAGCTCTCACTTTTGTAGACGGCAGCACGCAAACCACTGCGCAAGCTTATTTTAAAACGGCTGCTATCAGTACACCTCCAACAGTGATAAATAGCACGGTGGATATTTCATTTTCTGGTAGTGGCTCAGGAACAGTAACAGTTTCACCATTAAATACCAGTTGTTTATATTTACCTCCTAATGCCCGCTGTCAACCTATTGTTTTTACTGGCACAATCAATTTGTCCGCCACGACAGATGCAGGAATGATTTTTTCTGGCTGGACTGGTGCCTGTAGTGGTAGTTCGACTATTTGTACTTTGACTGCTGATGCTTCAACTAAAACGATTGCCGTGGGTGCTACATTCAAGAAAGAATCACATGTGATTTTACTGTTACACGGCATGAATACAAATGAAACCACTTGGAATGACTATGTTAGATTAGAACCTGCATTTGCTGCAAATTGTCAAACTATTACTGCTGGGGTTATTTCTGGTGGTGTACAGTTAACCAGCACACCGCCAGCTTTGGGTTGTTATCGATTACGTTTTGGCAGTTTTGATGCAACTTCTGGTCGTCGAGGATTGGAAAATCTATCTGCCAGCGGCCCTCAAGGCGGGGATTTTTCTACCTTTGAACAACTGGGCCAAGAAGTGGACTTAGCAGTGACAGCAATCATGAATGCTTATGGCAACCAGTACGGTGATAACAGTGCCGTGAAAATCGCTTTGCTCGGCCATAGCCGAGGTGGGCTTGCAGCACGGGCTTTTCTGCAATCTAACGCCGTTACAAAACAAAATATAGTGGCTTTGCTAACGACGGGGACTCCCCATCAAGGTAGTCCGTTAGGGCGAGTGTATCAATATATGAAAAATAATTGTTCTTATGCGAACGGTAGTCGCAAAGTTAATTATTCGTGGTTTGGACTTGTTGCAGCGGACGATTGCACTAATGATTGGCAGGTGGTTGATACTCTAAAAAACGGGACGTGCCGTGGTGCTGATGTTCCTTTTTCTGATGAAACACTTGATATTCGACGTCCGACTGTGGATGATTTATCTGATTTATCAAATGCAATTACTGAATTAAACTCTAGCAATTATAAATTACCTACCACGGTTCGCTTTGCCGCGTTAAATTACACGGGCATCTCACTAGGAAAAATGACTACAAAGTATAATATTTTTCCAGATACTCCAGATAGTGTAGGCTCTATTATTGGTTCTTTATGTGACCAAGTTTCTTATACAGCACAAGCCGCTATTTTAGGTGCCCATCTCCCGACTGAAGCAGACTTGATCGGTGATGGAATTGTGCCCTCTGTGAATCAAAATTTTCCTGTGGGTGTGTCTGTCACGGTGTTACGGGATAATCCCAGAAATACCGCTGCTTCACCCATTCTTCACACAGCCGAACCCACACGTCACTTGTATCTCTCGCAGGCTTTGGATGATTTATTACCAGCATGGGGACTGCAATAAGTGCGTGGGCGAGTCTTTGTAATCTGGTGTTGTGTCTTGGGGATGCTAATTTTTGTGAGCGGGCAGTTCAAAAGGCCAGATAACCCGCTTCAAAACCCTCGCCCTGTCGTTGTTGTGCCCAACCCAAAGCCGGGCACTGTGGCTGTGACCGCAGTGCCCAATCAACAGCTGGTTAATGCCAATACCGCTGCACCGCTCAGTTCGTCACTACCAGCAGTGAGGGCAACCCCATTGCCAGACTTGACCGAAGTCGCTGCCCGGCAGCGTTATTATGATGGATTATTACAACGTGATGCGCTGAGTTTATGGGGGGAGTGGACACAATTATTGGATAATACTTCTTCTGGTGGTCTATTGGCTTGGATGTTGGTCGGCGACGCTTTGCCTTATCGGTTGCGTCTTACTGGTAATGACGAAGCCTATGCCCAGATTCAGGCGTTGCTACAACAAAACTCGATTTCTCCCAAAGCTTGGCAATATGCCCTAGAAATCTTAGGGCGAACCGCCACGCCACAGGCTTTGCAGATTCTGCTTGAAACAGCCTTAGCTAACACGGCGGCAACTGACCGTATGCCGGTGTTGCGGGCAATTGAATTGGCGGCAGATACCCGTTGGGCACAGCAATTTCATCCAGAATTGTCGCCTTTACTAGAAAGTGCTTGGGGACCAGCACAAGCCAGTCACGACAAGCCATTATTAGGAACCTTGGCTGTAGCCCTCGCAAAAACTGGCGCACCCAGTGGCGTGGAGTTGTTATTGGATACCGTGCGTGTTGGTGGAAATACGGTGGCTGAACTGCAAGCCAATACCGCTAATGATCAATTGCCACAGGTGGTTGCTGCTTGGGTAAGTTTGCGTAAAATCCATAATCCGGCAGCAATACCGATTTTACAGCGCACTTTAACCAGTATGACACCAGAAGCACCTGTCTATGAAGTGAGTGGGGAAGCGTTAGCCAGAATCGGCGGTCTGGAAGGCGCGCAAGCATTGTGGGCATGGGCACAAACCGCGCCCGCAAGCACATCGTCGCTAGCCCAGCAGTGGTTTATGCAGATTCCAGATCGTCCAGCACATCAATGGTTAACACAACAGTTGACAACTCCGCCTGCTGGTATGAATAGCGAAGTTTATCAGGCAATTATGCGTACCTGGCAATCACCTTAAACCAATTTCCTCGTGCGGGGCAATTGTGGGAGCGCCTTGCAGGAGCGACTTAAACCATCGCGGTTGCAAACCGCTCCCACAGGGCTATTGCCTGTTTGCATCCCTGCGGCCTTTCCCTGACAATACCCCGCCCAGGTTCCTAAAAACCAGACTCCCGAGAATTGCTTGTGCTGCTTGTTTACTGCATGTCTGTTGCCCCTAAAACCCGCGCCCCGCGTAACCGCACGCTGGTGCTGGAGGTCGCTGAACAGGCCCGGTATGAAGCGGCGTTACTCACTTTGACGGGGCCGTGTGTGGCGGCGGCGGTGGAAAACCGCACCCTGTGTCAAGACGGCCTGAGCGCCCTGGATTTTCTGGTACATCCCCACCAGGGGACGCACCCAGTCAGGACGCACCAGCGTCCCGTCAGTAAAATGCCGCGTGACCCTGGTGGGTCACGACTGCGTGCCGCCCCTGGTAGGTGGGCACGAGGCCAACCTAAGATTGTGGGAGCGCCTTGCAGGCGCGATGGGATACCCACTGCAATCCCAGCTTGGTGCAAAACTTGTGGTATTGAATCGCGGTTGCAAACCGCTCCCACAAGCAAATTTCTCCCACAAACGAGCCGCTCCCACAAGCGATAAGGAAACCACACAAGAGGACAATAGTTTTATGTTGGTACTGGTGTTTTATCTGGGCGAAGTGATGTACCTCGTTAAACACGAGCAGATTCGGGAAGTGTCGCCGATGGTGGTGCTAACGCCGATGCCTCATGCGCCGTCTTATTTTGCCGGTTTGTTTAATTATCGGGGTCATTTGGTGCCGGTGATTGATTTACGCCATCTGATCCACGGGGAAGCTTGCCGAATGCGCTTGAGTACCCGTATTATTCTGGTCAGCTATGTGAATCAGGCGCAACAACCGCAGGTATTGGGGTTGATCGCGGAGCGAGTGACGGAAGCGGTCAGAAAGCCGCCAGAAGCTTTTGTGTCTTCCGGGATTGCTTTTGGTGATACGCCGTATTTGAACGAATTTGTAATGGAAAATGACTTGATGATTCAGTGTATCGATCTGGCGAAGTTGGTGGAAAAGTTTCATTTTTTAACCGGGTTGACGCAGGACAGTGCCGTCCATGTCCTCGCCCCTTGAAAATTTTCTAGCCCAGCATATCGGCCTGGATGTGCAAAGTGTCGGCAGCAGCCTGATTGCGCAGGCCGCTGCTAAGCGGTGTGCGGCCTGCGGGCTGGACGGCGCTGCGTACCTGGCTTATCTGGAAAAAAACCTGGTCGAACAAAATGCCCTGATTGATTTGGTGGTGGTGTTAGAAACTTGGTTTTTTCGCAATCATGCCGCGTTTGAGTATCTCAGTCTGTATGCGACTCGTCTTTGGCAGCCGCGCCAAGCGGACGAGAAGTTTCGCGTACTCAGCATTCCTTGCGCCACCGGTGAAGAGCCTTATTCGGTGACGATGAGTTTATTGACGGCAGGGGTGCCCGCCACTGCTTTTGAAGTGGAAGCGGTGGATGTCAGTAAAAAAGCCCTGGATGCGGCGCGGCTGGGGGTGTACGGCCCTGGTTCATTTCGTGGGCAAACCGCGCTGGATTATCGCAGCCGTTATTTTGAAGCAGCCTCCGCCCCGTTGCCGGATAAGTGGATGCAAATCAACGCGCAAGTGCGCCAACAGGTGCGGTTTTTTCAGGACAATCTCACCCACAGCACTTGTTTGTATGAACGGCCTGCTTATGCGGCGATTTTTTGCCGTAATCTGTTGATTTATTTGACACCAGAAGCCCGTCAGCGGGCGTTGCGTAACCTGTTGCGCTTGTTACAGCCGGACGGTCTGTTATTCGTGGGACATGCCGAACGCAGCTTGGTGTGTCACGATAACTGGTTTGTGCAGGTGCAGCAGCCCGGTATTTTTGCGTGTCGCAAAAAAAACAGCGCCAGCAAAGCATTGCCCGAACCCGCGCCCATCGTCGCCAAGCCGATCAGTCCACCGCTGGCCGTGCCGCCGTCTCAACCGCCTGATTCAGCACCTCCGCAGCGCCCGTCGCCAACTCAGCAACGACCAGTTGCTGAAGCGGCGCTGGATGAGACCTCCTTGTTAGCCAAAACCCGCAGTTTGGCGGATCAGGGCCATTTGGAAGCCGCGCAAGCTTTGTGTGAACAGCTCATTCGCCAACAACCGACGCTGGTTGACGCCCATTTTCTGGCCGGTTTTATTTGCCAGGCCCGCAACGAGGACAGCGAAGCCGAGCGCTATTTTAATCAAACCCTGTTTCTCGACCCGAATCACTTGGCGACGCTGTATGCCTTGGCTTTTCTGGTAGAGCGCCGGGGACAAACCAAGGCCGCCAGCCTGTTACGCGCCCGCGCCCAACGGCTCACCAAGGAACCGTCATGAAATCACCTGTCAGCCCCACCCAGACCTTGCCCGCACTGGTACACTGCTGGAAAGAACAAGGGGTGTGGGGTAAAAATCAGCCCGACTGTCCGACGCTTAAACGGGTGATTCATTGTCGCAATTGTGAGGTATTTACGCGGGCTGGGCGTAATCTGTTGGAGCGCGAACTGCCGCAGGATTATGTCCAGGATTGGTCGCAAGTACTGGCGGTGAAAAAAGACGAGAATGCGCTGGGTACTTTGTCGATACTGATGTTTCGGATTGAACAAGAATGGCTGGCTCTGCCCTCGTTGTTGTTTGCCGAAGTGATCGAACCTGCGAAAATTCACAGCTTGCCTCACCGCAGTAATCCCGCCTTGTTGGGCGTGGTCAATGTGCATGGTGAGGTGCAATTGTGTGTGTCTTTGCAAGCGTTGCTGGGAATTTCCAAACAAACGGCGCTGGTGGATAACCCGCACCGCAGTCTGCAACGGATGCTGGTGATGGATCGCAGCAGCGAGCGTTGGGTGTTTCCAGTGGATGAAATTCATGGGATTCACCGCATCCATCCCAGCCAGTTGGAAAATCCGCCGATCAGCGTCAGCAGAGCGGGCATTGGTTTTACCAAGGCGATTTTTCCTTGGGACGGCAAATTAGTGGCGTTATTGGAAGATGAATTCATGTTGTATCAGTTGACCCGGAGCGTCCAGTGACTCACGCCGACCTGCGCTTTTCTCCCTCGGTTCCCAGCCAAGCAGACGCCGCAGAGGGGGATGATACCTATGCACTGCTGGATTTGTTTCGCGCCGAATTAGCCGCGCACACTGCGCTGATTAAGGAGGGTTTGCCGGTGATTGCCGAAGCACCGGGGGCGCGTGAAATGTTGGAAAGTATGCGGCGCAGTGCCCACGCGATGTGGGGCGGGGCGCGTTTGCTGGAACTGGACGAGGTGGGCTTGTTAGCCAGCGCTTTGCGCACGGTGTTTGAGCGCATGTTTAGCAGCAAAGGGAGCTTGCAGGCTCAGCAGATTCAACAACTACACGCCGCTTTGCGTTGTCTGCACACCCTGTCCACTCAGCCCAGCGCCAGTGTGTCGGCTTGGATTCAAGCCCATCACCAGGTGTTGCAACAGCATCACGCTGAAATCACGGCGATTCCAGACACCTTGCAGGCCATCACGCCCGCGCCTGCGACTACCAACGACAGCCTGCCGCGCCCAGTCAGTCGCCCGCCCTTGCCCTCTTTAGAAACCCCGGCTCCGGTAAATAGCGACGCCAGCGCGATTTTGGCCGGGATTGACAAGGGCTTGCTCGATTTATTTTTGACCGAAGTAGAAACCCACACCGACATACTCAGCGAAGGTTTGTTGGTGTTAGAACAGAATCCCGGTGCCTTGGATCAACTCGAAGCGCTGATGCGTAGCGCCCATTCCATCAAGGGCGGGGCGCGGGTGGTGGGTTTGGACTGTGGGGTGCGGGTAGCACACTTGCTGGAAGATTGTTTTGTGGCGGCACAGCGCAACCGCATCAGTTTAGGCACACCACAAATTGACGCGCTGTTACAAGGGGTGGATATGCTCACCCGCATCGCCGCAGCGGCCAGCCAACAGGATGCAGCGGCGTTTACCCAGATCAGTCAAGCACTGGAACCGTTGCTGTTGGCGCTCAGTGCCATCCAACAAGGCCAATTGCTGGAATTGCCCGCCCTTGTCGCGTCGCCGCCAGCCCCCCAGGTGTTGGCCAGCAGCCCCGTCCTGCGCAAGGATGCGCAGATTCCGGCGATGGCGGCCCCGGTTGAAGCGGTGCGCGAAACGGTGATTGCTGGCCCCTTGCATGACAAGGATCGCACGGTGCGGGTCACGGCGCATAAAATTGAGCGTTTGATGGGTTTGGCTGGCGAAGTCGTGGTCAGCGCCAGTTGGTTGCCGCCGTTTTCAGAATCGCTGTTGAGCTTAAAACGCGCCCATTTGGACATCTCGACCACCTTGGAACGCCTGACCGAGGCGCTGATTGGTCAAGCGATTGATCCGACAGTGGCGAAAGAAGTGGGGCGGGCGCGTGAGAAAAGCAAAGAATGCACCGCACAACTGGCCGAGCGCCTGAATCAACTGGAAGTGTTTACCAGCAGTTTTGGCACCCACGCAGATCGTCTCTACCGAGAAATGATCGGGGTGCGGATGCGTCCCTTTGCCGATGGTGTCAAGGGTTTCCCACGGATGGTGCGCGATCTGGCGCGACAATTGGGCAAGCAAGTCAATTTTGAAATCCTCGGCAAAGCCACTGAAGTCGATCAAGACATTCAGGAAAAACTCGACGCGCCGCTCAATCACCTGTTACGCAACGCCCTGGATCATGGCCTGGAAACCCCGGAGGTGCGTTTAGCCGCTGGCAAACCAGAAATGGGCGTGCTACGCCTGGAAGCGGGACACCGTTCTGGGATGTTGATGATTTCGATCAGCGACGATGGACGCGGTATTGAACTGTCCTCTCTGCGCGAAAAAATTCGCCGCAGTGGCTTGGCTGCCCCCGAATTGGTGGGACAACTGACCGAGGCCGAGTTGCTGGATTTTCTTTTTTTGCCGGGTTTTACCACCGCCGAGGCCGTCACTGAGATTTCCGGGCGGGGCGTGGGTTTGGACGTGGTACATAGCATGGTGCATGAAGTCGGCGGGGTGGTGCGCGCCGAATCACGGCCTGGCAAAGGCATGACTTTTTATCTGGAATTGCCGCTGACCTTATCGGTGATTCGGACTTTTCTGGTGGACATCGCTGGCGAACCCTATGCGTTCCCGCTGGCACGCATCGACCGCTGCTTGTTATTGACGCCCAGCGAAGTGGAAACCGTTGAAGATCGGCAGTATTTTCGCTTTGGTCACAGCAATATTGCCTTGGTCAATATCCATGATGTGCTGGAATTGCGTTCCTTACCGCCCAGTGCTGAACAGATGAATGTGGTGGTGATCAGCGACCGAGCCAGTGCTTATGGCTTGGTGGTGGATCGGTTTTTGGGGGAATACGATCTGGTGGTGCGCCCCCTAGACCCCCGTTTGGGCAAAGTCCCCGACATCAGCGCCGCTGCCGTGATGCTGGACGGTTCGCCAGTGTTGATTTTTGATGTCGAAGACTTGGTGCATTCTATAGACAAGCTATTGAGTAACAAGCGCTTGCGTAAAGTGGCTAAAGACAGCGGCGACCCGGCCCTTAGCAACGGCCCGCCCGCTAAGCAGATTCTGGTGGTGGATGATTCGATCACGATTCGCGAAATGGAACGCAAGTTGCTTGAAAGCAAAGGGTATTTGGTAGACATCGCGGTGGACGGCCTGGATGCTTGGAACGCGCTGCGTGCTGTGACCTACGACATGGTGGTGACTGATGTCGATATGCCCCGTCTGAATGGTATCGAATTGGTGCGCCGCATTAAACAAAATGAAGTGCTGCGGCACCTACCTGTTATCATCGTTTCCTATAAAGACTCAGAAGAATACCGCCTACAAGGTTTGCAGGCCGGCGCTAATTACTACCTGACAAAAAGCAATTTTGAAGACGATGCCTTGCTGGCGGCAGTGGCTGATTTGATTGGGGCAGCCCATGATGATCCCTAAAGGCTGCCAAGCTGGCTCGTCTTGATAGACTCAAGCCACAAGGACTGCGCCCTCGATGCGTATCAGTATTATTAATCCGCGCAGCAGCGAAGCATTGCGCCGTCTGATCCTCAGTGTGCCGCATTACGAAATTGCCTGGATCGCCCACAGCGGGCAAGAGGCGATTCAACGCTGTGCCGCTGACAAACCGGATTTGCTGCTCATGGATCTGCTGTTGCCCGGTCTCGATGGGATTACGACCACCCGTGAAATCATGCAGCGTAGCCCCTGCCCCATTTTGTTGATGGTCAGCAGCGTGGATCAGTACACCGGAAAAATTTTTGAAGCGATGGGCCTGGGTGCCAAAGATGTGATTGCTTACCCAGACAGCGGCAACAGTCCGCAAGCACAGCACAGCCAGCAAGCTTTGCTGCGCAAGATTCGTAATCTGGAACGTTTGCACCGGCCTTTGAAAGAGGCGACCTCGTACAAAGCCGCGACCATGCCAAGCGCCGCAGTCCAACCACGCAACACGGTGAATTTACCGCATTTGGTGTTGTTGGGGGCTTCCACCGGCGGGCCTGGTGCGCTGGCGCAGATTCTCGGCGGCCTACCAGCCACCTTGAAGGCGGCGGTGGTGGTGGTGCAACATATGAATCAGGAATTTTCTTTTGATCTCGCCACCTGGTTAAATGCGCAAACCCCGTTGACGGTGCAATTAGCTGGCGTCAACGACCGACCACGCCAGGGCCAAGTGTATTTGGCGGCCAGCAATGATCATCTCATTCTTACCGCCGAGGGTTGTTTTGCGTACAATCCAGAACCCCGGCAGCTGCATTATCGGCCCTCCGTGGATGTGTTTTTTAACAGCGTGGCCCAGCACTGGCCGCATCGAGAAATCGCGGTGCTTTTGACTGGCATGGGGCGCGATGGAGCCAAAGGCTTGTTGGCGTTGCGGCAAAAAGACTGGCTAACCATCGCGCAGGATGAGGACAGTTGCGTGGTGTATGGGATGCCCAAAGCTGCCAAAGAACTCAACGCCGCCACGACAGTGTTATCCTTGCCACAGATCGCCCCCGCGATCCTGCAATCCTTATAGTCTTGGCGCGGTTGTTAACGTGCCTTAAATCGGAATCTCCTGTGTATGCTGGTTGATCTCGCTTTCAAAAAACGTCGCATTTGCGTGCTGCTAGTCGATGATCAGGCGATCATCGGTCAAGCCATGCGCCGCATGTTGGCGGCTGAAACGGATATTGACTTTCATTATTGCCAAGACCCCACACAAGCCGTCAAGATCGCCAACCAAATTCAACCCACCGTGATTTTACAAGACTTGGTGATGCCAGAAATTGACGGCATGACCCTGGTGCGTTATTTTCGCGCCAACCCCATCACCCGCGAGGTGCCGCTGATCGTGCTGTCACGCAAAGAGGAAGGCGACATCAAAGCCGAAGCCTTTGCGATGGGCGTGGATGATTACATGGTCAAGCTGCCTGATCGCCAGGAAGTGATTGCCCGTATTCGTTATCACTCCCGCGCTTATATCAATGGGTTAGAGCGTAACGAAGCCATGCAAGCCTTGGCCACCGCCAAACAGGCTGCCGAAAGCGCTAATCTCACCAAAAGCGCATTCCTGGCGAATATGAGCCACGAAATCCGTACCCCAATGAATGCTATCCTGGGTTTTTCCGATATTTTAGTGGATTTGGTCAGCGATTCCTTACAGCGTGAATATCTCAGCGCGATTCAGGCCAGCGCACGTTCTCTGCTGACCCTGATTAACGATATTTTAGATTTATCCAAAGTAGAAGCGGGTAAACTGGTTTTAGAATACCGCCCGGTCAATTTGCGTTTAATTTTTGAAGACATGCCGCGTATTTTTGCGCAGAAACTGCAAGACAAAGATTTAAGTTTCAAACTCGACATCAGCCCGGATTTTCCCCTGGATTTGCTGTTAGACGAAACGCGCTTGCGGCAAATTTTGCTCAATCTTATCGGTAATGCGGTGAAATTCACCGAACAGGGAGAAATCCGCTTACAAGTCACCTATCACTGGCTGGACAGCAGATGCCAACAACTGAGCTTGCATATCGCCGTGGCCGACACCGGTATCGGCATTCCGCCCGATCAGCAACACAGTATTTTTGAAGCCTTTACCCAACAACAGGGACAAAGCTATCGCAAATACGGCGGCACCGGTTTGGGCTTGGCGATTTCCAAACGCCTGGTGGAAATGATGCAAGGCGATCTCAGCCTCGACAGCACGCCTGGCCAAGGCAGCACCTTCACCTTGCATTTACACTGCGTGCAAGTACCAGAACAGCGGGTCAATCCAAGCGCAGCGCCCGCCCCGGTGGTGCCCGGCACTCTGCAATTCTCGCCTGCCACCGTGCTGATCGCCGACGATGTAACCCTTAACCGCAAACTGTTAGGGGCTTATCTAAAACCCTATGGTTTGCGCCTGCTCGAAGCCAGCAACGGCGAAGAAGCGGTGAGCCTCGCCACCCAAGAACTGCCCGATTTAATCCTGATGGATATGAAAATGCCGGTACTCGACGGAGATGCAGCGGTGCGCCGCTTGCGTGCCCAAGACAGCACGCGCGGTATCCCCGTGATTGCCGTCACGGCCTTGGCGATGAAAGGCGACGAACAAGAGATTTGCGCACTCTGCGATGAGTATTTAACCAAACCGGTTAAAAAAGCCGATTTACTCACCAAAATTCGTCCCTTTTTAGCCCATCAATTAGAAGCCAGTGAACCGGTGGCGGTGGCTCCCAGCCCTGAGCCACACTTGCCCCAACCCGCCCCGCCCGGGTTGCGCGAACTGCTGCGTGAACAGCCGCTACACGACTGGCAAACACTCGGCCCTACCTCCTCCGTCAACGACATTCAAGCTTTTGCCGAACGCATGTGCAATCTCGGACAAACCCACGCCTGGCCCCCGCTCATTCAATGGGCGGAATACCTACAATCCCAAGCCGTGCTGTTTAACATACCCGCCTTGTACCAAACCCTAGCCACTTTCCCTACCCTGTTATCAGACACCGAGCCGCTTTCTGAAACGGTGAGGCAATAAGGCAATTTTGCCACTCCCGAAGCACATTAAGCACATTGTGATTTACTGGCTAGGCGGCAGTCTTTTTGTATTCGTATATGCTATCATTTCAGCATGATTATCACGCTTGATACCAATGTTCTGCTTGCCGCGCTGCACAGTCGAAGCGGAGCCTCGCACCAGATTATCCGCTTGGTGCTAGACGAACAGTTAGGGTTAGCCCTGTCCACGCCGGTGTTAATGGAATATGACGATGTGTTAAAGCGTCGGGAAATGCTTGTTTTACACCAGTTATCTATGGATAAAGTTGACGATGTGCTGGACTTGCTGGTATTACTGGCCAGAAAACACAAGATTTATTACCAACTGCGACCTAATTTACCTGACGAAAATGATAATTTATTTGTGGAATGTGCATTTAGCAGCAACAGCAGATATTTAATCACATCTAACACAAGAGATTTTGAACGCGGCGAATTACAAGGATTTGAGTTTGAAACGATAACGCCAGGTAATTTCTATAAAATATGGAGAGAACGCCATGAATAAAACCCAAGTCATCACCTTGCGAGTGCCTGCTGAGTTGAGAAACCGATTAGCCGATGCCGCTCACACACAAGGCGTATCCTTGAATAATCTGGCAAATTATCTATTGACAACGCAACTAAGCCAGCTTGAGTTTTTTATGCGTCTGGAACAACGTTTAGCACAAAAAAACCTGCCAGAACTCACACACAAAGTACAAGCGATTTTAGAAAGCGTCCCCGTGCGGGAAACCACGCCCGACTGGGATAGGCTTATTAATCCGGTTAAATAGCACCACCACTTCCACGCCTTTTGCCCCCAGGTTTCCCCTATTCCCATGCGTATTAAACAGGGCATGATTGCCATTGGTACTCTCATCAGTCTGATTTTGCTGATAGTCGTCTTCAGTCAACTAGACTGGGCCGCCTTTCGCGTCGCGTTAAGCCAGCTTTACTGGCCGTTGCTGCTGTTTACGCTGCTGGTGGTGGCAGTGGATGTGTTTTTGCGCGCCTTGCGCTGGAATTTAACGGCGGGCTTACCGCTGACCTGGGTCGGCAGTTTTTGGCAAGCGCTCAATATCGGTTATCTGGGCAATTTTATTTACCCAGCGCGGGCAGGCGAGGTGCTACGGATCGTGGCAATCCATCATTTTTCGCCACTGACACTGGGCCACGCCGTCAGCAGTGCGCTGCTGGACCGCCTGTTGGATGTGTTTGTGCTGGGATTATTGGTGTTGCTGGTGATCAGCCTGCACGGACAACAGATTCTGGGGCCGTCAGTGGTGCAGAGTCTGGTTGCCATGATGATCTGCGGAGCCTTGGGACTGGGACTGGTGATCTATTATTCGCCCCCTCTTTACGGCTGGCTGGAACAGCGGCCCTTGTCCGTCTCGCATTGGCGCACACGCCTGCATCATCTGCTGTTGCAAGGTTTGGCAGGACTGCAAACCATTCGCCAACCCTCGCGTTTACTGCTGGTTTTATCCTTGACCCTGCTGGTGTTTTTGTTTGATTTTTATGCAAAATATCAAATCATGCTGGCCTTTGGTTGGAGCTTGCCCTTTGCAGCCGCGCTGACTTTAGTGTGTTTCATTTTTATCGGCTCCTCGTTGCCCAGCGCACCCGGCTATGTCGGCGTGTACCAAGTGGCCTGCGTGCTGGCGCTGGGTTTATACGGCATCCCCAAAACCGAAGCACTGGCTTATTCCATCGTCAGCCAATTGCTCGATTTTTTATTGGTGTGTGTGCAAGCACTGGCCGTGATCAGCCTCCGAGGTTTCAGCCTCACCCAAGCACGCCAAGAAGCCGACACCGAAGCAGAACTCACCCAGTAGCACACAGCCATGCCAACCCCCTTAGAACGTTATCAAATAGATTTACAAGCGGCGGGTTTTGTCGCCGATCCCGCACAACAACAAGCGGTGCTGGCGTTGCAGCGTTTATACGATGCGCTACTGATTGCCCGGCAACAGCAACCGCGCCGCCGCTGGCGGGATTATCTACGCCAGCGTGCGCCGCGTGTGGTTTCGGTGCCTGGTTTGTATTTTTGGGGCGGCGTGGGGCGGGGAAAAACCTACCTGGTCGATAATTTCTATGCCTGTTTGCCGTTTCCCGAAAAAACCCGCATTCATTTTCACCGCTTTATGCGCCAAGTGCATGAAGAACTCAAAACGCTGAAAAATGTCAGCGATCCGCTGCCGCAAGTGGCCAGACGCTTAGCCGCTAAAGTGCGCGTGCTGTGCCTGGACGAATTCCATGTCACCGACATCACCGACGCGATGATCCTCAGCAATCTGCTCTGCGCCCTGTTTGCAGAAGGCGTGACGCTGGTCGCCACCTCAAATGAAGCCCCCGATGAACTGTATCGGGACGGCTTACAACGCGACCGTTTTTTACCCGCCATCGACCGCATCAAACACCACATGACCGTGGTCAACGTAGACAACGGCGTGGATTATCGTTTGCGCGTACTCAAACAAGCCGAGGTCTACCACTACCCCTTAACCCCCGCCACCGCACAGCGCATGGCCCAAACTTTCGTGAGCCTAGCCCCCGAGGTGGGGGTGAGCGGACAGATACTCGACATCAATGGCCGACAAATCCCGACCGTGTACTGTGCCGATGGCGTGGTGTGGCTGGATTTTCTGGTGTTATGCAACATTCCCCGCGCCGTCTCGGATTACATAGAACTGGCCCAATGCTACAACACCGTGCTGCTGAGCAATGTGCCGATATTGACCGAAGACACCGAAGACTTCGCCCGGCGCTTGATCAACCTGGTGGACGAATTTTACGACCGCCATGTCAAACTGGTGATCTCAGCCGCCGCCCCCGCCGAAACCCTCTACCAAGGCACTCGGCAAACCGCCGCATTTCGCCGCACCCTCAGCCGCTTAGAAGAAATGCGCTCGCACAGTTATTTAGAAAGCCCGCATTTGCCCTGAATCCACCTAAACCTAGCAGTCCTGGTGTGCCTCACTTCAGGGAGTGGCGCAGGCATGGGAAAAGAAGAAAAGGCCGTCTCCCGAAAGAAACGGCCTTTTTAACTCAACGTAGCACGTGGATAAACCGCGCTTCCACCTGCTGCAAACGTTCCGTCACCTGCTGATTTTGTTTTTTCAACTCGGCGATTTCCGCTTGCTGCGCTTGCAACAAGGCTTGCTGTTCCTTCATGAGCTGATGCAAGCCCTGAATCGCCGCCAACGCCACGCCGTCCGGGTCTACGGTGCTGATGGTTTTGTCATCTTCACCCAAACCAAAGGCGGCGCGGAAGTCTTGCGCCATCGGCCCGATGTGACGGATGGAGTCGTCTTGGGTTTTGTAGTTCCAGGTTTCTATCGGTAGCGCCGCCACTTTTTCCAGCACCTCTTTGCTGTTTACCTGTGCGAAGTTTTCCTTTTTAGCGCGGTCGCTGATACTGCTCCAGGAGCCGCCGCCGCTTGCAACGCTGACCCCCGCCGTGGGAGTGCCAGAGCCATTCACCGCCGTCACAAACCGTACCCCGCCGCTTGCCCGCACTGCGAATTCATTGGTAGCAGCGGAGTTGAAGTCGGCGTTGGTGCTGTCGGCGAATAAAAACGTACCACTATGCGGACCAATTTTTGCCCGCTGTCCAGCGGCAAGACTTTGATTACCGTAAACTGCGTTATCTGATCCACCCAAAACGATGGAAGCATCCCCTGATGCGATATTATTACTTCCCCCAGTCACCGTGGAGTACGCACCGGATGCGAGATTCCCTACCCCCCCGCCTACCGTGGCATTTAGACCTGATGCTTTATTATTCGTTCCCCCCGCAACGGTGGCTGCCTCCTTGTTTGCTTTATTGTTATATCCACCGCCAACCGTGGCATATGAGGCGTTAGCGGTCGTGCTTGCTGCATCGCCAGCAGTATTCGAACTGCCGCCGCCAACAAAGCCATAATCATCCGTGACGCTATTTATAAAACTCGCTTGCCCGCCACCACTGATCACTGCGCCTTTAACTCCAACGAAAACGCTGTTGCCGGAATAACCGCCAATCAGATTGGGCACATCGCCTGCCGTACCGGTGTGGGTGAATCTCATCACCTGTTCGCCGTTCACCTTAAAGACCACAGGTTGATTATCAGTGGTGCCGATGAAGGTGGTGCCCGCCGTGGTGTTGCCGTTGCCGTTGATACTCCAAGCGAATTCTTTGGCCGCACTACCGTTGCCGATATAAAGCTTGTCGTTATCGCTGTCCCAACTGATTTGACCTTCCGCTGTAGCGGCAGCCACATTCGTCGCTTGAGGCAAAATCAAGCCTTCCAACGTGTTGGAGGCATTGATGGCAGACAGGTTCAGCGAATCGCCGTCGTCAAACACCAAGCTTGCGGCCAGTTTGTCTTCGGTAATGCCCGCATCTTTGACTTGAATCGTATTAGTGGCGATTTCCACCGTGCTATTGTCTACCGACACTTGCAGGGTTGCATTCCCACTCGCCACGCCGCCGCTTAAGCCGCTGCCGCTGTTAGTTGTCACATCAGTGATGTCACCGCTACTGGCTGAACCGGAGGCGGCGGAGGTGAGTCTGCCCTGCGCGTCCACTGTGATATTGGCATTGCTGTAGACACCTGGCGAGACGGAGGTGTTCGCCAAGTTTAAGGTGGCGTTGCCGCTTAAGCCGCCGCCGCTTAGGCCAGTGCCTGCGGTCACGCCGGTGATGTCACCGGTGCCGCCCGCCTGCCAAGTGGCATTGCCGGCGGCATCGGAAGTAAGGACTTTGTTTAGACCCGGTGTGCCGCCGGTAAGCGTCAACGTACTCATAGTGGCATTGCCGCTTGTGGTATTGAAGGTAAATTGATTCGTGCCCAAGCTATCAGCAAACCGCACCCCGCCGCTTGCCCGCACCGCAAATTCATTCGCGGCAGCGGAGTTGAAAGGGACACCGGTTGAGTCGGCAAACAGGAACGAACCATGATGCGCAGCATTAATTTTAGCCTGCCACCCAGCGGCAAGGCTGTAATCGCCGCCTGCGCTATTCTCTTTTCCCCCAACAACGGTAGATATGTAGCCTGATGCGACGTTACTATCCCCACCCGCGACGGTGGAATAGTCACCTAATGCCTGATTAGCCTCTCCTCCGCTTATCGTTGCAGATAGGGCTGATACTGTATTCTGTCCTCCCCCCGCAACCGTGGCCAAAAACTTGCCTGCATGATTGCCATAGCCGCCGCCGACTGTGGCATATCGAGCATCAGCGGATGTGCCTACGGCATCGCCAGCGGTATTACTGACACCACCGCCGACAAAGCCATAATCATCCGTGACTCTATTTATAGTACTCGGCCCGCCGCCACCAATCGCCGCGCCTTTAACTCCAACGAAAACGCTGTTGCCGGAATAACCACCGATCACATTGGGCGCATCGCCCGCCGTACCGGTGTGGGTGAATGTCATCGCTTGTTCGCCATTCACCTTGAAAACCACGGATTGATGATCCGTGGTGCCGATGAAATGAGTGCCCGGCGTGGTGCTGGCGTTGCCGGTGAGGTTCCAGCCAGTGCTACCGCCCGCCGCTGCCCAAGTGGCATTGCCGCTCGCATCGGAGGTTAGCACCTGTCCGGCTGTGCCTGCGCCGCCAGTGATGGTCAAGCTGGTCATAGTGGCATTGCCGCTTGTGGTATTGAAGATAAATTGATTCACGCCTGCGCTATCAGCAAACCGCACCCCGCCGCTTGCCCGCACCGCGAACTCATTGGTGGTGGCAGAGTTGAAATCAGCGTCGGTGCTGTCGGCGAATAAAAACGCGCCATTATGCGTGGCATTAATCTTCGCCCGCCGCCCGGCAGCAAAGCTGTAAGCTCCGGCGGCGCTGTTGCTAAAACCGCCCGCAACGACGGACTGAGTGCCTGATGCCTCATTGGTAAATCCGCCCGCAACCACCGCATGTGAACCTGATGCTAGGTTGCTATTGCCGCCCCCAATCGCCGCCCGAAGACCTGATGCTTCGTTGTTATAGCCGCCTGCAACCGCAGATGCCTGGCCTGATGCCCTATTGGTATTGCCGCCCGCAACGGTCGCATCCGCGTTTGCGGTATTGGTATAACCGCCTGCAACCGTAGCAGCAACACCTGATGCGGTATTTTGTGCGCCACCCGATACCGTGCCGTAGTGAGCCGTGACTGAGTTTATGGCTCCAGAACCACCACCGCCACCAATCGCTGCGCCTTTAATCAAAGCGCCGACACTGTTACCAGAATAACCACCGATCACATTGGGCGCATCGCCCGCCGTACCGGTGTGGGTGAATGTCATCACCTGTTCGCCCTTCACCTTAAAGACCACAGGTTGATTATCCGTGGTGCCGATGAAATGGGTGCCCGGCGTGGTGCCGGTGTTGCCGGTCAAGTTCCAGCCTGTGCTGCCAGCACTGGTGCAACTCCAGCCACCCAGACCATCATCCGCCAAAATCTGACCGGAGGAACAACCGGCTGACGGCTCCACCACGGCCTGACCGTTCTGGTTGGGAATGGTGACGGTATTCACCGGATTGCCCGAAACATCCACGGAACGCACAAAACGCACCCCGCCAGTGGCCCGCACTGCAAACTCGTTAGCAGAGGAAGAATTGAAGTCCGCACCAGCAAGAATACTGTTATCGGCAAACAAAAATGTTCCGTTATGTCCCGCAGCAATCTTCGCCTGCTGTCCCGCTGCCACGCTGTACGATCCGCCAGCGGCATTGTCTCTTCCCCCGACAACAGTAGAAGCATAACCTGAAGCGCTGTTATTTGCGCCGCCGCCAACTGCTGAAATCATGCCGCCTGCGGTATTGCTGCCGCCACCTGCCACAGTAGCAGTGCTATTTGTCGCTCGGTTACTCGCTCCGCCTGCGATGGTAGCAGCCAACCCAGTGGCGATATTATCCTGTCCGCCGCCCACTGTTGCGTAATCGTTACTGGCTTTATTAACATACGAAGCCACACCACCGCCGCTGATAGTCGCGCCTTTTACGCCTGCCACCACAGTAGTATTGCCGGAATAACCGCCCACCACATTGGGCGTATCGCCCGCCGTGCCGGTGTGGGTGAATTTCATCGCTTGCTCACTATTCACCTTGAACACGACGGATTGGTTATCAGAAGTGCCGATAAAATGCGTGCCTGGCGTGGTGCCGGTGTTGCCGGTGAGACTCCAGCCGCTACTTGCTGCGGGAATCCATTGGGTGTTGTAGTTCGTGGCATCCACTTTCGCCAGCACTTGTCCGACAGTGCCACCACTGGGAACACCTGGGCCGGTTGCGCCCGTCAAACTGACCCCAGTGACCGGCCATGCACTAGAGGCTTTCGGGCCGTAGATTTCATTAGCCACAGTGTCTATATAAAAATCACCATCCGCACCTGTTCCCGCTGCTGGTGGAATTGCGCCGTTTAACACGGTTTTGCCGTTTGTGCCGGGCGCACCATCCACACCATCCACACCCGCCGGGCCGACTAAGTTCACACCAGCAGGCCATGTACCAGAAGCTTTCGGGCCGTAGATTTTATTGGTTGCGGTATCAAGATAAAAATCACCATCCGCACCTGTTCCCGCTGCTGGCGCAATTGCGCCGTTTAACACGGTTTTGCCGTTTGTGCCGGGCGTACCAGCAAGGCCATTCGCACCCGCCGGGCCGAC
>Ga0209575_10000452_pt1 | contig 26662 bp, 28 predicted proteins | sample Medcelwee11metaG_FD_187172 | JGI IMG/M metagenome (GOLD analysis project Ga0209575, IMG submission 187172) | Freshwater pond sediment microbial communities from the University of Edinburgh, under environmental carbon perturbations - Medium... | ecosystem: Environmental > Aquatic > Freshwater >...
CGGAAAATCAAGTATGAATGGCTGCCTGTAACGGCTTACCAGAGCTTCCCGTCACTCACCAGTCATGTGCTCCAGGTGCTGTCGGGTTATGGTGAAAAATATCGGATTAATTTTGTATAGCAACTTAGGAGAGGCGCGTCCGTATGCGGAGAGTCTCCCCTGCAAGGCGCTCCTCAAGGGCAAAACCATGGATTTGCAGAGCGGTATTGGCCTGAACTCCCGCGAAGCTGCCGTTTTTTGAGCGATTAGGCAGGGAGGCAGGAAATGGCGTGGCTTTTTCAGGCCTACCTTAAGGCTATGTCAATAGCAATCCATGATGGCGCCGACAACCTCTCGTGACTGTTCAAGAACTTTCTCCAGAGGTTCTCTTGAGTCAATATCGATGATGGGGGCACCGTTGAAAGATAACTTGGGGACGACCTGGATTTTTTTCTCTAGAGAGGAAGCTTGGTGGTCAGGCTTGCGTCTGGCTGCTGTTTCAAGGTCGACATTCAGTCGCAGCACAACATCGGGGCGAAGTGCCGTCATCTTCTTGTAAAGCCAGAACTCCAGATGCATAAGCATCTTTGCTCCGACGTCCGCAAGCTGCCGGCCGGTTAGAAGCGGGCCGTCCATAGCTCCGGGCTCGACTATTTGCGGGTAACGATCTGTTAGAATCGCGCGCCCCATGCAATGAAAGAAAAACATTTTCGTGAATCGGAGTACACGTCTCATGGACGCTATGAACATGACCAGCGCGACTGGGAAAGATATGCCATGTTGTCGTGCGGATGCTCCCGCTTGTCTGATGCGGCTATCAACCTTCTTTCCTAAGGAATGTTGGCGCATCGCTCTTCGCAGGTTGCCCGTCTGTTTGCCTAGATGACACAGGGTCGTGGGGCGATAAGATGACATGAAGCGCAATATTTCGTGGCTTACGGTGGTTTTTCCACTGCCGTCCGAGCCGACGATTGCAATGATCGGAGCCTTTCGCCCCGGTATTCTACGAAAATGCATACTTTTATAGCTCGCCAATTATAGATACCTCATCGCCCAGCGACGTATTTCGTGGCAGCACCTACCGAAAGCGAGTGCGGTGAGGTCTGGTGTGGGTGGAGTTTAGTCTGGCTGCTGGCAGCGAGACTCGATGAGTCGCACGCGGAAGGAGCAGTGCACCCGCCGGCAACGTTTCGAGCGCCTGCAGCGTACCGGTCGGGTGATCGGCGATTGGGGCCAGTCCTGCAACCATCATCGACCGCATCGGACGCTGGGTATGAGAGCGTCGGCCGAGACCTATGCTTTAGACGCATAACTTGTGTAGATTTCGCTGGGTCATTACAAAAGTCCGAATCCTGCTGGCAATCTCATCTGGTAATTTAAATAAGTCTTTATCATAGTCGAGCTCATTCCGGACTCGTTTCAGAACGAGGTCGTCATGCATGTCTCCCATGAGGCCATTTATGGTGGCCAGGTAGAAAGAAAGGGTATCAAGCTCGGGAGAGGGATGGAGAGCGCGGCGTGTATCATTCAATGCTGTGCGGCGACTTATGATTTTGCGTAGATCGTGAAACTGTCGAGCCGTAAGATATGCCCCTTCTTGCGTAGCATCGGCGAGATGCTGATTTTCTGCCGCAAGATAGCGCTGGAAGCTCTCGATGGTAGAGGTCTGAGCATCGGCAACGTTCTTACGCAAAGCCTCAAAGAAACCGGTCTGAAGTCGGTACCAAAGCTTGATGCCCAGCTTGAGCGTCCGAATCCTTCGGCCGTGCTTGAAGGCGTCCTGGAAATCGCCCATAAGCCGGGTAGTGGAATGAAGCATTTCCGGGTATGAGTGTTGCTCGCTACAGTTAGTGCAGGCAAAACGCATATGCTTGAAGCGTGCGCGTATGAGCTTGAAGCGGGTGGCCTGTTCGGGAGTGGCCGAGCAGCGAATAGTGATGGTAGCGACGAGGCGGCGGGCAGAGGACGCACTCACGCCGGAGGCCAGAAGCTGCCACGCTAGACGGTAACAGTCAGCCAATTCTGCCGCTGTAAACTCAGGCACGGGCTTTGTTGGGCAACAGGCCTCCAAATCAATTTCGTCATCATCCAAGATGTTTTGCATTAAAGCCGCAAGCTGAGCTTGGGTGGCTTGTGGGAACTCAAGAGAAAAAGAAGAGCACGACATTAGGGAGCGCTGCCTGTCTGCTTGAAATAAGAATGATCTGACCTGGTAACTTTTTCGGCAAGTATTCGAGGTTTATGGATCAAGTAGTCCACGATGCCAAAATCCTGACCGCCGCGCCTGCAGGTGGCGATAAGTCTTCTCGGTCGAGAGATGTCAAGTTGGCTAAGCAGTGGATGCTTGATGGCGTGCCTCCAGAATAACCTTGGCCTGTTTTCTATGGCTTCAATGCTGGCAAAGTATGATCAATAATTAAATCTGGTAGATTTGACTTTACTGGCGTTGATTTGTTCTCTAGCATGTTTGAAGCTTGTTCCGTTAAAGAGATAGTGAATCTTTGCAAGATATTATCTCATGACTATTTTCAATCATAGTCAACTTAATGTAAATATTTATTAAAAATTAGTAATTTTTTAGTGAAATCCCGAAGCAGACTTTCCGGATCTGTTGATATGTGCCTATCCCGTCCTGCAACTTGTCCAATGAAGCGGTCGTTCTTCACCGACTCTGAGCCTGCCGGCAAGCGCAAGCCGGTCCGACGCGAGCGCTTTGTCATGCCGGCCACCGTCGCGCGTGGCAAAGCCCAGTCTTATCGGTGCCGGGCTTACGCCAACGGAGCCTAATGTTCCCGTCGTGCCTGGCTGCGGAATTCGCTGGGCGTCAGGCGGGTGTGGCGGCGGAAGAAGCGGCTGAAATAGCCCTCGTCGGAGAAGCCCAGTTCGTGGGCGATCTCCTTGATGCTGCGGCCGGAGTAGGCCAGCTCGCGCTTGGCTTCGAGCAGCAGGCGGGCGTTGATCACCGTCAGCGGGGTCATGCCCAACTGTTCCTGGCAGAGGCGGCCGAGGGTCGCCAGGGTCATGCCGAGCAGGTCGGCGTAGTCGCTGACCGGCCGGTGGCTGCGAAAATGAATCTCCACCTGCTCGCGGAACTGCCGGACCTGCTGGCTGCGCCGGCCGTGCGTCTGCCCCGGAGAGGCTTCGGCCGACTCGCCGAGGCGGAAGATGTTGACGATCAGCGCCAGGAGCAGGGCGGTGCTGCAGGCCGGATGTTCTCGTCCGCGGGCGAGGTACTCCTCCTCCAAGGCGGCGAACAGGGGCTGCAGCGGGTCCTCCGCCGCTCGCCAGCGCGGCAGCTCGATCACCTGGCGGCTGCGCAAGAGCGGTAGCAGGCCGGGGGAGAGGACCTCGGCGACCGATTCCAGCGGCTGCTGCAGGGCGGTGATCACCTTGCCCTCCACCGGGCCCTGCCAGTCGAAGCCGTGCACGCTCTGCGCCGGGATGTGGATGATGCAGGGCGCTTGGGCCGCCAGGCGGACGCTGTCGCAGAGCACCTGGCCGCTGCCCTGCTGCAGGTAGAGGATCTGCAGCAGGCTGTCGTGGCGGTGCGGCTCGATCGACCAGTCGTGGGCGCCGGAGCGGTTGGAGATGGTTTCCACATGTAGGGATTCGTGCCAGATCGGCTGGGGGGCCTCGCCATAGAGGGTGTAGCTGGGGATCTTGCTCATTGTTGTGGACTCCTTGCCCTCCCTGATTAGCCCGAAGCGGCCGGGCGGGTCAATTCGCCGTTCTCCGGCTGCGGGCTTTTGCCGCAAATGTCGGGGTGGTTGTCGATTTCGTCCATTCTGGAACGCCACCGCGTCCTCCTAACATCCGCCTCACGTGCAGAGCCAGCAGGCTCAACGCGCCAACAACAATAAAACGCGGCGCCACGGCGCGCCGCCCTGCGTGAGTGCCGGAGATGTTCATGAACAACAACAACGACAACTGGCTGGGACTCGACTCGGCCGTCTGCGTGGTCACCGGAGCGGCCGGCGGCATCGGTCGCGAGATCGCCGCCTCGCTGGTCGGGCAGGGCGCTCGGGTGGTGCTGCTGGATCGCGACGCGGCCGGTTGTGCGCACCTCGCCGAGCAACTGTCCGCCTGTTCCGCCGAACCCGTCCAGGCCATCGCTTGCGACATCGCCGACCCGGCGAGCGTGCAGCAGGCGGCCGCCCAGGTGGAAAGCCGCTTCGGCCACTGCGACGTGCTGGTCAACAACGCCAGCGTGCTGCAGCCCGGCGGCATCGAAGAGATCACTCTGGAGAAGTGGAACCAGGTGCTGTCGGTCAACCTGAACGGCTACCTGCTCTGTTCCCAGGCCTTCGGCCGCTCGATGCTGGCCCGCCGCTGCGGGCGCATCGTGCACATCGCCTCGATCGCCGCCCACTCGCCGCAGACCTGGAGCGGCGCCTACAGCGCGGCCAAGGCCGGGGTGAGCATGCTCTCCCGGCAGATCGCCAGCGAGTGGGGACCGCGCGGCGTGCGCAGCAACGCCGTCTGCCCGGGGCTGATCCGCACGCCCCTGTCCGCCGCCTTCTATGCCGATCCGCAGATCGAGCGCCAGCGCTGTGCGATGACCGCCAACGGGCGGATCGGCGAGCCCAGCGACATCGCCGACGCCGTGCTGTTCCTTGCCAGCCCGCGCGCCGACTACATCAACGGTGCCGAGCTGACCGTCGACGGCGGCCTGGAAAGCATGCTGATGGCGCTGATCCCGCGTCCCGGCTTCGAATCCCCCGCGACCGTCCGCCAGGGCTGAACCCCACCACCCTTTATCGGCGCGCGCCGCTGCCCGCGCGGGCGCGCCCCTGCCTGTCCGGCAAGGAGACTGCTCATGACTGTGCAAACCCAAATCCCCACCCTCCAGTGCGACGTGCTGGTCGTCGGCTCAGGAGCCGGCGGCCTGTCGACCGCCATCACCGCGAAGAAGCACGGCCTGGATGTGGTCGTGGTGGAGAAGGAGGAGCATTTCGGCGGCACCACGGCCTTTTCCGGCGGCGTGCTGTGGATTCCCGGCAACCATCTGGCCAGGGCCACCGGCGTGCAGGACAGCCGCGAGGCGGCGCGCACCTACCTGCGGAACGAGGCCGGGGCCTTCTTCGACGACCGGGCGGCGGACGCCCTGCTCGAGTACGGCCCGGAAATGCTCGAGTTCTTCGAGCGCGAGACCGAGGTCAAGTTCGTCCCGACCCTCTATCCCGACTACCACCCGACGCTGCCCGGCGGCGTCGATATCGGCCGTTCGGTGCTGGCGGCGCCCTACGACATCCGCCGGCTCGGCAAGGACATGGCGCGCCTGCGCCCACCGCTGGAGACCATCACCTTCATCGGCATGATGTTCAACTCGTCGAACGCCGACCTGAAGCACTTCTTCAACGCCACCCGGTCGCTGACCTCGTTCGCCTACGTGACCCGGCGCCTGGCCACCCATCTCAAGGAGCTGGCTCTGTATCGCCGCGGCATCAACGTGACCAGCGGCAACGCCCTGGCCGCGCGCCTGGCCCAGTCGGCGCTGGACCTGGGCATCCCGATCCATACCCGTACCCCCGCCAGCGAACTGTTGCTGGAGAACGGGCGGGTGATCGGCGCCCTGGTCCGCGGGCCGCAGGGTACACAGCGGATCGAGGCGCGGCGCGGCGTGGTGCTGGCCAGCGGCGGCTTCTCCCATGATCTGGCACGTATCCACCAGGCCTATCCGCACCTGCGCCGCGGCGGCGAGCACCTCTCGCCGGTGCCGGTCGGTAATACCGGCGACGGTGCCTACCTGGCCGAATCCGTCGGCGGCAAGCTGGAGCTGCGCTTCCCCGAGGCCGCGGCCTGGATGCCGGTTTCCAGGGTGCCGCTGGGCAAGGGTCGCCACGGGGTCTTCCCGCACCTGCTCGACCGCTACAAGCCGGGCGTGATCGGTGTGCTGCGCGACGGCCGGCGCTTCACTAACGAGTCGGAGTCCTACCACGACGTCGGCGCCGCGCTGATCCAGGCCTGCGAGGGGCAGCGCGAGACCGTCATGTGGCTGGTCTGCGACCGCACTGCCATCGGCAAGTACGGTCTGGGCTATGCCAAGCCGTCGCCGATGCCGCTGCGGCCATTGATTCGTAGCGGCTATCTGCTCAAGGGGGCGACCCTCGCCGAACTGGCGCAGCAGGCCGGCATCGATCCGCGCGGGCTGGAGGAAACGGTGTGCCAGTACAACCTCGGCGCCGAGCGCGGGGTGGACAACGAGTTCGGTCGCGGCACCACCGCGTTCAACCGCTACCTGGCCGACCCGGAGCACCGGCCCAACCCCTGCGTGGCGCCGATCGGCAAGGGGCCGTACTACGCGGTGAAGGTGGTCATGGGCGATCTCGGCACCTTCGACGGCCTGCGCACCAGCCTCGAGGGCGAGGTGCTGGGCGAGGGCGGCGCGGCCATCCCCGGCCTGTACGCGGTGGGCAACGACCGCGCCAGCGTCATGGGCGGCAACTATCCGGGCGCCGGCATCACCCTCGGCCCGATCATGACCTTCGGCTACCTCACCGGCCGCCATCTGGCCCGCGCCGACGTGCAGCAGCCCGCGACCCGCTACCGGGAGGCCGTGTGATGAACCACAAGCCGATCGTCGACCACCGCATCTACACCATCAGGCCGCGCGGCATGGCCGAATTTCTCGAGGTCTTCGACCGCCTGGCGATGCCGGTGCTGCTGCGCCATCTGGGCAGGCCGCTGGCCTTCTACACCAGCTGCATCGGGCCGCTGAACCAGGTGGTGCACCTCTGGGGCTACGACAGCCTGGACGACTTCGAGAAGCGCGCCCAGGCCCGCGACGGTGACCCGGAATTTCGCGAATACCTGAAGGCCTCGGCGCACCTGGTGATCGCCCAGGAGACGCGGATCATCCGCCCGGTGCAGTTCAAGAGCCTGCAGTAGACGAGAGCCTTGGCGTCGCCGGTTGCCTTGCCGGCGGCGCCTCATCCGAAAACCTACCGGTTGCGCGCGTCCGGCAGTGCGTGCGCAGCCCCCACGCCCGGAGAAAGACCGTTCGCCCTCTGCCAGCCAAGACTCGCCTTCGACAATAAAAACTGAGCCCCAAGGCTCGAGGTGACTTCAAGTGAGCGCAATAAAAACCATGGATGTGCGTGAGCTGATCAACGACCGCCCCTTCGGCGGCTTCCAGAAACTGGTGGTGTTCTTCTGCTTCGTGATCATCGCCCTGGACGGCTTCGACGTGGCGGTGATGGGGCTGATCGCGCCTCAGCTGCGCGAGGACTGGGGGCTGACGCCGCAGGCGCTCGGCCCGGTGCTGAGCGCCGCGCTGGTCGGCCTGGCGGTCGGCGCGCTGGTCGCCGGCCCGCTGGCCGACCGCTACGGGCGCAAGATCGTGCTGGTTTCCAGTGTGCTGTTCTTCGGCCTCTGGACCCTGGTCACGGCCTTCTCCAGCGATGTCACCCAACTGGTGGCCTTCCGCTTCCTCACCGGCCTCGGCCTCGGCGCCGCCATGCCCAACGCCGCCACCCTGACCGCGGAGTTCGCCCCGGAGCGCAAGCGCGCTTTCCTGGTCACCGTGGCTTTCTGCGGCTTTTCCTTCGGCGCAGCCGGCGGCGGCTTCCTGTCCGCCTGGATGATTCCCCACCTCGGCTGGCAGAGCGTGCTGATCATGGGCGGGGTGCTGCCGATCCTGGTGGCGCCGCTGCTGATGTGGAAGATGCCGGAGTCGCTGAGCTTTCTGGTCAGCCGGCGGGCACCGCGGGAAAGCATCCGGCGGATCGTCGAGCGGATCGCCCCGGGGGCCAGCGATGGCCGTACGGACTTCGTGCTGCCGCGTGCCGTGCAGAGCGAGGGTGGCGCGCGGCTGGTGCTGTCCGCTCACTACCGCTTCGGTACCCTGATGCTCTGGGTCGGCTATTTCACTGTGTTGTTCCTGGTCTACCTGTTCAGCAGCTGGTTGCCGACCTTGGTCAAGTCGGGCGGCTACAGCGTCTCCGAGGCGGCCATCGTCACGTCCCTGTTCCAGGTCGGCGGGCCGCTCGGCGCGCTTTGCGTCGGCTGGGCGATGGATCGCTTCCGGCCGCACGGGGTGCTGCTCGTGACCATGCTGGTGGCGGCGCTGGCCATCTGCGCGATCGGCCAGGCGACCCACGACCTGCTCCTGCTCGGCGCTATCGCCTGCGCGGTGGGCTTCTGCCTGAACGGCGGCAGCGTCGGCATGAACGCCATGGCGACCTGCTTCTATCCCACCGAGGCGCGCGCCACCGGAGCCTGTTGGATGAGTGGCATCGGCCGTTTCGGCGCCATCCTCAGCGCCTTCGCCGGTGGCCAGATGATCGCCATGGGGCTGCCGCTCGGCCAGGTGTTCGCCCTGCTGGCGATTCCCGCCGTGCTCTCCGGGCTGGCCCTGGCCGCCAAGGGGTTGGAGCGCCGCGCCGCGCCGCAGCTGCAGGCCGCCTGAAGCAGCCGGACCGCGCCCGCGCGGCGGGTGCGGCTCCGTTCAGGGCTGGCGGGCGTTTCTTCCATGTTCCAAGAGGAGATTCATCGATGCTGGAGGGGAAGGTTGCCGTCGTTACCGGCGGCGGTTCCGGGATCGGCGAGGCGATTGTCCGGCTGTTCGTGGCCGAGGGCGCCCGGGTGGTGATCGGCGATATCGACGCGTCGGCGTCGGCGCTGGCCGCCGAGCTTGGCGATGCGGCGATCTTCATGCGCAGCGACGTGACCTGCGAGGCGAGCGTCGCGGCCCTGATGCAGGCGGCGCTGGATGCTTTCGGCCGGTTGGACATTCTGGTCGCCAACGCGGGAATCCCGGAGCAGAAGGCGCCGGTTCACCGGCTGAACCTCGCGGACTGGCAGCGGGTGATCGACATCGACCTGACCGGGGTCGCCCTGTGCAACAAGCATGCTGCCGTACACATGCTTGCGGGGGGCGGCGGCGCCATCGTCAACATGGCCTCGATCCTGGCGCACGTGGGCCAGGAGAACAGCACGGCCTATTCGGCGGCCAAGGCCGCGGTAGTCAACTTCACCCGCTCGGTCGCCCTGACCTACGCCCGCCAGGGCATCCGTGCCAACAGCGTATCGCCGGGCTATGTCGACACGCCCTTGCTGGCCCGGCTGCCGCAGGCGACCCGGGATGCGATCCTGGCCAGACAGCCGGTCGGCCGCCTGGCCCAGCCGCTGGAGATCGCCCAAGTGGTCGCCTTCCTGGCCAGCGACCGGGCCTCGATCGTGACCGGCGCCTGCTTCCAGGCCGACGGTGGCTATACGGCGATCTGACGGGGCCGGAACTGAAGAGGGGAGTTCCGTCTAGAATGACAGTCCTTTGCACCAATACGGGCTGACATCAAATGCACGGAGTCTCCTCCCCTGTTCACCTCGACCCCGATACTGTGCGCGGCCGGCAGTCCAACCGCATCGCAACGGCCGCCGTTCGCCCCGGTGCCCATGGCCCAGTTCGACGACCGGTGACTCGTCGCCTGCGAGCGATCGGCCTCCTCGGGCTGTTCGCCGTTCTCGCCGCCTGCACGCGCGCTCCGGTGTTGCCGCCGGAAACCGAGCGCCTGCCCGAGCGGGTCGAGTTGGTCGGCGTGCCTTTCTATCCGCAGGAAGACTACCAGGGCGGGCCGGCTGCGCTGGCGAGCATGCTCAACCAGCGCGGTCTGGACACCTCGCCGGGGCTGCTCAAGGATCAGGTGCTTTCGTCCGGAGGCAAGGGAGAGAGCCGGCAGGAGGCGATGGTGGCCGCCGCGCGCCGTCACGGAATGCTGGTCCAGCCCCTGGCGCCGCGGCTGGAGAGCGTGCTGAGCGAGGTGGCGGCGGGCAACCCGGTGCTGGTGCTGCAGAACCTCTCCCGCGGTTGGTGGTCGGACTGGCGTTTCGCTGTGGTGGTGGGGTACGACCGGCGCGAGCGGCAGCTCATCCTGCGTTCGGGGACCACGCGCCGGCTGACGACCGATTTCGCCGCCTTCGACCGGGGCTGGGCGAAGGGTGGGCGCTGGGCGGTGCTGACTCTATCCGCCAACCGGCTGCCGACGACGGCACAGACGCGCCCCTGACCCCGCCAGGCCCGCAGCGGTGTGGCCGGTGCCAGTTTGCCCGTCATCCCGATTCAGACGCCCAGCCGGTCCCGCAGCGTGTAGTACCAGGCGCCGAGGGCGGTGAAGGGGACGCGTAGCAGGCGGCCGCCGGGGAAGGGGTAGTGGGGCAGTGCGGCGAAGGCGTCGAAGCGCTCGGCCTGGCCGCGCAGGGCCTCGGCGAGCAGCCGGCCGGCCAGATGGGTGTAGGTGACGCCGTGGCCGCTGCAGCCTTGGGAATAGTAGAGGTTGTCGCCGATCCGCCCGATCTGCGGCAGGCGCGACAGGGTGAGAAGGAAGTTGCCGGTCCAGGCGTAGTCGATCTTCACCTTCTTCAGCTGCGGGAAGGTTCTGATCATCTTCGGCCGGATGATGGCCGTGATGTCCTGGGGATCGCGGGCGCCGTAGATCACGCCGCCGCCGTAGATGAGCCGCCGGTCGGCGGAGAGCCGGTAGTAGTCGAGCAGGTAGTTGCAGTCCTCGACGCAGTAGTCCTGGGGCAGCAGACTGGCGGCCAGTTCCTCGCCGAGGGGCTCGGTGGCGATCACTTGGGTGCCGCAGGGCATCGACTTGGCCGCCAGCTCCGGAACCAGGTCGCCCAGATAGGCATTGCCGGCCAGCACGACGAACTTCGCCCGAACCCGCCCCAGTGGGGTATGCACCAACGGATCGGCGCCGCGCTCGATGCGCACGGCGGGCGACTGTTCGTGGATCGTCCCGCCCAGGGCTTCCACGGCGGCGGCCTCGCCGAGGGCCAGGTTGAGCGGATGGATGTGCCCGCCGCTCCTGTCCAGCAGGCCGCCGACATACTGCCGGCTGTCCACCACCTCGCGGATGCGTTGGGCATCCAGCAGTTCCAGTTGGCTATGCCCGTAGCGCTCCCAGAGCTTCTTCTGCCCCTCCAGATGGGCCATCTGTCTGGGAGTGAAGGCGGCGAACACGCCACCGTCCTTCAGGTCGCAGCGGATGCCGTGGCGGGCGACGAGTTCGCGCAGGATGCGTCCGCCCTCGAAGGCCATCTCGCCGATCCGGCGGGCCTGTTCGGCGGGCAGGCTGCGTTCGATCACGTCGATGTCGCGACTGTAGCTGTTGACGATCTGCCCGCCGTTGCGGCCAGAGGCGCCGAAGCCGACCTTGGCCGCCTCCAGCAGGACGACGCGAAAGCCGTTTTCCAGCAGGAACAGGGCGGTGGACAGCCCGGTGTAGCCTGCGCCGACGATGCACACGTCGGTTTCGACTTCGCCGACGAGTTCCGGGCGCGCGGGCGTGGGATTGGCCGAGGCAGCGTAGTAGGAGAGAGGGTAGTCGGTGTGCGCCATCTTGCGGCTTCCTGTTCCGAGTATTCGACGTCGGATCGATGCTACCGGAGCGGATTTTCCCCGGCTAGCGCGCCGGGAATCCGGTCTGGATTGGAAAAATCATCTTTTTCAGTCGGTTAGCAGAGAAATGTATTGACAGGCCGGCGCAAGTCCGTAAAATGCGCGGCCATCGACAGGCACATAGCTCAGTTGGTTAGAGCACCACCTTGACATGGTGGGGGTCGTTGGTTCGAGTCCAATTGTGCCTACCAAATCAAAAAAGGGTCGCTACGGCGACCCTTTTTTTATGGGGCGCTTGTCAGTGGCGCGGCTTTCTGAAAGCATCCCGCATCTTTATCTCCAGTGACTCCGCTTCGTCCGGGTCGGGCCTCAGGGCTCCTGCCACTGTGGGGCAGGTATATCCGGCGGACCGCTTTACTGGCTCATCCCAACCCATGTGGCCTTTGGTAGGGGTCACCACTAGGAGAGGAGGCGCCATGCCCATCATCACTCTTCCCGACGGCAGTCAGCGCACGTTCGATCATCCGGTCTCGGTCGCCGAGGTCGCTCAGTCCATCGGCGCCGGCCTGGCCAAGGCCACCGTGGCCGGCAAGGTCGATGGCAAGCTGGTCGATGCCTGCGATCTGATCGATCGCGATGCGGCCCTGCAGATCATCACGCCGAAGGACGAGGAGGGGGTCGAGATCATTCGCCACTCCTGCGCACACCTGATCGGCCATGCGGTCAAGCAGCTCTATCCGACGGCGAAGATGGTGATCGGTCCGGTCATTGAGGAAGGCTTCTACTACGACATCGCCTACGAGCGTCCTTTCACGCCGGACGACATGGCGGCCATCGAAGCGCGCATGCGCGAGCTGATCGACAAGGACTATGACGTCGTCAAGAAGATGACCCCGCGCGAGCAGGTGATCGAGGTGTTCAGGTCTCGCGGCGAGGAGTACAAGCTGCGCCTGGTCGACGACCTGCCCGACGAGCGGGCGATGGGCCTCTACTACCATGAGGAATACGTCGACATGTGCCGGGGTCCGCATGTGCCGAATACCCGTTTCCTCAAGGCCTTCAAGCTGACCAAGCTGTCCGGTGCCTATTGGCGCGGCGATGCCAAGAACGAGCAGCTGCAGCGCGTCTATGGCACTGCCTGGGCGGACAAGAAGCAACTGGCGGCCTATATCCAGCGCATCGAGGAGGCGGAGAAACGCGATCACCGCAAGATCGGCAAGCGCCTCGATCTCTTCCACACCCAGGAAGAGGCGCCGGGCATGGTGTTCTGGCATCCCAATGGCTGGACCGTCTATCAGGTGCTTGAGCAGTACATGCGCGGCGTGCAGCGGGAGAATGGCTACCTGGAGATCAAGACGCCGCAGGTGGTCGACCGCAGCCTGTGGGAAAAGTCCGGACACTGGGCAAACTATGCCGAGAACATGTTCACCACCGAGTCGGAAAGTCGCGATTACGCGATCAAGCCGATGAACTGCCCGTGCCACGTGCAGGTGTTCAACCAGGGTCTAAAGAGCTACCGCGAGCTGCCGATGCGTCTGGCTGAGTTCGGTGCTTGTCACCGCAACGAGCCGTCTGGTGCGCTGCACGGCATCATGCGGGTGCGCGGCTTCACCCAGGACGATGCGCACATCTTCTGTACCGAAGAGCAGATGCAGGTTGAGTCAGCCGCCTTCATCAAGCTGACCCAACAGGTCTATGCCGACTTTGGTTTCCAGGATATCCAGCTGAAGCTTTCCACTCGTCCGGAAAAGCGCGTCGGCTCCGACGATCTGTGGGATCGTGCCGAGGGAGCGCTGGCCGCGGCGCTGGAGACCGCTGGCCTGCCCTATGATCTGCAGCCGGGCGAGGGCGCCTTCTACGGGCCGAAGATTGAGTTTTCCCTGAAGGACTGCCTGGGACGCGTCTGGCAGTGCGGTACCCTGCAGCTGGATTTCAACCTGCCGGTCCGTCTCGGTGCCGAGTATGTCAGCGAGAACAACGACCGCCAGCATCCGGTGATGCTGCACCGGGCGATCCTGGGTTCCTTCGAGCGTTTCATCGGCATTCTCATCGAGCACTACGAAGGCGCTTTCCCGGCTTGGCTGGCGCCGACCCAGGCGGTGATCATGAATATCACCGACAAGCAGGCCAGCTTCGCTCTCGAAGTCGAGAAGATGCTCAACCAGAGCGGCTTTCGTGCCAAGTCCGACTTGAGAAACGAAAAGATCGGTTTTAAAATTCGCGAGCATACTTTGCTCAAGGTTCCCTATCTCTTGGTGATCGGAGATCGGGAAGTTGAGACGCGAGCCGTGGCTGTGCGCACCCGCGAAGGTGTCGATCTGGGCTCGATGCCCATCGATGAGTTCCGCGAGATGCTGGCGCAGGCGGTTGCCCGGCGTGGTCGCCAAGAATTGGAGTAATCATTATTAAGCGTGAAATGAGACAAGATAGAAAAGCTCAACCGAAAGCTCCGATCAACGAGAATATCTCGGCACGCGAGGTTCGGTTAATTGGAGTGGACGGTGAGCAGATTGGCATCGTCTCGATTGATGAAGCGCTTCGCGTAGCGGAAGAAGCCAAGCTGGACTTGGTGGAGATCTCCGCTGACGCGCTGCCGCCCGTATGCCGGATCATGGACTACGGCAAGCACCTGTTCGAGAAAAAGAAGCAGGTCGCGGCGGCGAAGAAGAACCAGAAACAGGTTCAGATCAAAGAAATCAAGTTTCGTCCAGGGACGGAAGACGGGGATTACCAGGTAAAACTACGCAACCTGGTACGTTTCCTTAGCGAGGGGGACAAGGCCAAGGTATCCCTGCGATTCCGCGGTCGTGAGATGGCCCACCAGGAGCTGGGCATGGAGCTGTTGAAGCGGGTCGAAACCGACCTCGCCGAATACGGCGCCGTCGAACAGCATCCGAAGATGGAAGGACGCCAGCTGATCATGGTCATCGCCCCCAAAAAGAAAAAATAACCCACCAGGGCACTGGCAGGCCTTGCGGTTATGCGTAATCACTCAATGCGGAGTATCCGAACATGCCAAAGATGAAAACCAAGAGCGGCGCCAAGAAGCGCTTCAAGCCGACTGCGAACGGCTTCAAGCACAAGCACGCTTTCAAGAGCCACATCCTGACCAAGATGACGACCAAGCGTAAGCGTCAGCTGCGCGGCACCTCGCTGATGCATCCGTCCGACGTCGCCAAAGTCGAACGCATGCTGCGCGTTCGTTAATCCCGGTCAAGATTCCAGAAGGTAGCTATTCATGGCTCGTGTTAAGCGTGGCGTCATCGCCCGTCGTCGTCACAAGAAAATCCTGAAGCTCGCCAAAGGCTACTATGGTGCGCGCTCCCGCGTGTTCCGCGTTGCCAAGCAGGCGGTGATCAAGGCCGGCCAGTACGCCTACCGTGACCGCCGTCAGCGCAAGCGTCAGTTCCGCGCCCTGTGGATCGCCCGTATCAACGCCGGTGCTCGTCAGAACGGTCTGTCTTACAGCCGCCTGATCGCTGGCCTGAAGAAGGCGGCCATTGAGATCGACCGCAAAGTGCTGTCCGATCTGGCTGTGAACGAAAAAGCGGCGTTCGCCGCGATTGTCGAGAAGGCCAAAGCCACTCTGGCTTGATTCCTCGACAATCACCGGGTTCGCCCGGTGTCGAACGTCACCGATAGGGGAAGAGCCCAGTGCTCTTCCCCTATTTCGTATCTGAGAAGGGGTTTTTGCAAAACCGAGCGTTGCGTTCCTGGCAGACCTCCTGCCGAGTGCGACAAGGTCGAAGCAGGCGCCAGGACAGTTCTGCAAGACCCCCTGGAGGTTGTACATGGAAAACCTGGATGCACTGGTCTCGCAAGCGCTCGAGGCCGTGCAACATTGCGAAGACGTCAACGCCCTGGAGCAGCTCCGGGTCCACTACCTCGGCAAGAAGGGCGAGCTGACCCAACTGATGCAGACCCTGGGCAAGCTTTCGGCCGAGGAGCGCCCGAAGGCCGGCGCCCTGATCAATGCCGCCAAGAGCAGCGTTCAGGATGCCCTCAATGCGCGCAAGGCCGACCTCGAGTCCGCCGCGCTGGCCGCCAGGTTGGCCGCCGAGCGCATCGACGTGACCCTGCCTGGGCGCGGCCAGGCGTCCGGTGGCCTGCATCCAGTGACCCGTACCCTCGAGCGCGTCGAGCAGTTTTTCACCCACATCGGCTACAGCGTCGCTGAGGGCCCGGAAGTCGAGGACGACTACCATAACTTCGAGGCCCTCAACATCCCCGGCCACCACCCGGCGCGGGCGATGCACGACACCTTCTACTTCAATGCCAACATGCTGCTGCGTACCCATACCTCGCCGGTCCAGGTGCGCACCATGGAAAGCCGCCAGCCGCCGATCCGCATCGTCTGCCCAGGGCGGGTCTACCGTTGCGACTCGGATATCACCCACTCGCCGATGTTCCACCAGCTCGAGGGGCTGCTGATCGACGAGGGCATCAGCTTCGCCGACCTCAAGGGCACCATCGAGGAGTTCCTTCGGGTGTTCTTCGAGAAGCCGCTGGGCGTACGTTTCCGTCCCTCGTTCTTCCCCTTCACCGAGCCCTCCGCCGAGGTCGACATGCAGTGCGTGATGTGCGGTGGCCACGGTTGCCGCGTATGCAAGCACACCGGCTGGCTGGAGGTGATGGGCTGCGGCATGGTGCATCCGAACGTGCTGCGCATGTCCGGCATCGACCCGGAAAAGCACCAGGGCTTTGCCTTCGGTATGGGGATCGAGCGGCTGGCCATGCTGCGCTACGGGGTGAACGATTTGCGTCTGTTCTTCGACAACGACCTGCGCTTCCTCGCGCAATTCCGCTAGGGCCGCAACCGTAACCGAATTCTTTGGGAGAACAGGATGAAATTCAGCGAACAATGGCTGCGCGGTTGGGTCAGCCCGCAGGTATCCCGCGACGAACTGGTGGCCCGCCTGTCCATGGCCGGTCTCGAGGTCGACAGCGTCACGCCGGTGGCCGGTGCTTTTTCCGGCGTGGTAGTGGGCGAGATCCTTTCCACCGAGCCGCACCCGGATGCCGACAAGCTGCGCGTCTGCCAGGTGAGCAACGGCAGCGAGACTTTCCAGGTGGTCTGCGGTGCGCCCAACGCCCGTCCGGGCATCAGGATTCCCTTCGCCATGATCGGTGCGGCGCTCGGCGAGGACTTCAAGATCAAGAAGGCCAAGCTGCGCGGCGTGGAGTCCTTCGGCATGCTCTGCTCGGCGGCCGAACTTAAGATCAGCGAGGAAAACGAAGGCCTGCTGGAGCTGCCGGCCGCTGCGCCGGTGGGGCAGGACATCCGCACCTACCTCAACCTGGACGATGCCAGCATCGAGGTGGACTTGACCCCCAATCGTGGCGACTGCCTCTCCCTGGTCGGCCTGGCCCGCGAGGTAGGCGCCCTCTATGGAGTTCCTGTCGCCCGCCCGTCGATCACCGCGGTGCTGCCGGTACATGACGAAGTACGTCCGGTCGAAGTGCTGGCCCCCCAGGCCTGCCCGCGTTATCTGGGGCGCGTGGTGCGCAATGTCGATCTGTCGCGTCCGACCCCGGCATGGATGGTCGAGCGCCTGCGCCGCTCCGATGTCCGCGCCATCGACCCGGCGGTCGACGTCACCAACTACGTGATGCTTGAGCTGGGCCAGCCGATGCATGCCTTCGATCTCGCCGAAATTCATGGCGGTATCCGCGTGCGGATGGCGGAGGAGGGCGAGAAGCTGGTCCTGCTCGACGGCCAAGAGGTCAGCCTGCGTGCCGATACCCTGGTGATCGCCGACCACCAGCGCGCCCTGGCCATTGCCGGCGTGATGGGCGGCGAGCACAGCGGTGTCGCTACCGGTACCCGCGACCTGCTCCTCGAAAGCGCCTTCTTCGACACCATCACCATCGCCGGCAAGGCCCGTTCCTACGGCCTGCACACCGATGCCTCGCACCGTTTCGAACGCGGCGTCGACTGGCAGCTGGCCCGCGAAGCCATGGAGCGTGCCACTGCGCTGCTGCTGGAGATCGTCGGTGGCGAGCCCGGCCCAATCGTCGAGGTGGCCGATCAGTCGAGTCTGCCGCAGGTGGCGCCGATCACCCTGCGTGCGGAGCGCATCGAGCAGATGCTTGGCTTGCGGATGGAGGCTGCCGAAGTCGAGCGCCTGCTGGTCGCGCTGGGCCTGAAGGTCGGCGGCGGTGCGGCTGGTGAGTGGCAGGTCGAGGTGCCAAGCCATCGTTTTGATATCAGTCTCGAAGTGGACCTGATCGAGGAGCTTGGGCGTCTGCATGGCTACAACAACCTGCCAGTCCGCTACCCCCAGGCGCGTCTGGCTCCGCAGGCACGCGCCGAAGCCCGTGGCGAACTGCCGGTGCTGCGCCGTCTGCTGGTCGCGCGCGGCTACCAGGAGGCGATCACCTACAGCTTCATCGATCCCAAGCTGTTCGAGCTCTTCACTCCGGGCGTCGAGCCGCTGACCCTGGCCAACCCGATCTCCGCGGATATGGCCGCCATGCGCGCCTCGCTCTGGCCGGGACTGGTCAAGGCGCTGCAGTACAACCTGAACCGCCAGCAGTCCCGTGTGCGTCTGTTCGAGAGCGGCCTGCGCTTCGTCGGCCAACTGGGCGATCTCAAGCAGGAGCCCGTGCTGGCTGGCGCCATTACCGGCAGCCGCCTGCCGGAGAGCTGGAGCCATGGTCGGGAGGCGGTGGACTTCTACGATGCCAAGGCCGATGTAGAGGCCCTGCTCGCGGCTGTCGGGGCTGCCGACGAATACCACTTAGTCGGCGGCGAACATCCCGCGCTCCATCCGGGACAGACGGCGCGCATCGAGCGCGAGGGGCGTCTGGTCGGCTTCCTGGGCGCACTGCATCCCGAGCTGGGCAAGGCACTGGGGCTGGATCAGCCGGTCTTCCTGTTCGAACTGGTCTTGGCGGAAATTGCCGCCGGTCGCTTGCCGGCCTTCCGCGAGCTTTCGCGCTTCCCCGAAGTACGCCGGGATCTGGCATTGATCGTCGATTCTGAAACCGCAGCGGAAGCCGTACTGCAGGCCATTCGCGAGGCGGCCGGGGAATACCTGAGCGACCTCCGGCTGTTCGACGTCTATCAGGGGAAAGGCATTGATCCACAACGAAAAAGCCTGGCGGTCGGCTTGACCTGGCAACATCCATCGCGCACTCTTAACGATGATGAGGTGAATACCACAACTCAGAACATCCTCACCTCGCTGGAAGAAAGGTTCAACGCGACGTTAAGGAAGTAACGTATGGGGGCTCTGACGAAAGCCGAGATGGCAGAACGTCTCTATGAGGAGCTTGGCCTGAATAAACGGGAAGCCAAGGAGTTGGTGGAGCTGTTCTTCGAGGAGATCAGGCAGGCACTGGAGCACAACGAACAGGTCAAGTTGTCCGGTTTCGGCAATTTCGACCTGCGCGACAAGCGCCAGCGGCCCGGCCGCAACCCCAAGACGGGGGAAGAGATCCCGATTACAGCGAGGCGTGTCGTCACCTTTCGTCCAGGGCAGAAGCTGAAAGCCAGGGTTGAAGCCTATGCTGGAACCAAGCCATAACGACGAACTGCCTCCCATACCCGGGAAGCGCTACTTCACCATCGGCGAGGTCAGTGAACTCTGTGCGGTCAAGCCGCATGTGCTGCGTTACTGGGAGCAGGAGTTCCCCCAGATCAATCCAGTCAAGCGTCGGGGCAATCGGCGTTACTACCAGCGTCAAGATGTTCTGATGATCCGGCATATCCGGGCCCTGCTGTACGAGCAGGGTTTCACCATCGGCGGGGCGCGCCTGCGCCTCTCCGGTGACGAAGCCAAGGAAGAGACGACCCAATATCGGCAATTGATCCGGCAGACGATCACCGAGCTTGAGGATGTCCTCTTGGTCTTGCGCAAATAGCTGGAACCGCAAAAAAAACTTCCACTTTTCAGATGCTTAATATATAGTTTGACCCGCTCCAGCAAGCTGGAGCGTCAAGTCGGGGCGTAGCGCAGCCTGGTAGCGCACTTGCATGGGGTGCAAGGGGTCGAGTGTTCGAATCACTCCGTCCCGACCAATAAATTCAATGACTTAGCCGCTTTCGAGCGGCTTTGTTATTTTTGGCCTAGTGACTTTTCAAGTAACTCGGCCTTTTTTATCCCTGCCTCCTTTTCAGGATCGTCAGCGCCGGAGCGCGGCTGTCGGTTGCTGATACCTTGTTCGCAGCATCAATCAGCTGGTCGAGCTCTGCCGCCGAATAGTGGCTGGTGATGCTGCCGTTCTTGTGGCCCAATAGGGCCTTCCTATCCTCCTCTGTTACGCCTGCCGCCCTAAGCCGTCTGCCAAACGTATGCTTTAGGTCGTGGATGCGTATCGAGGCAAATCCCGGGTGAGCCGGCGTCTTGTGGATCTCCTCCCACTTGGCAGCCGATCTCACCCTGGCCTTCCTCCATGCGCTGTCGTTCATCCGGTGGACTGCAGTTGCTCCGAGCTGGTCTGGATTTCCGTAGGGGAACACCAGTGATGGGTGTAAGCCGCGCTGCCCATCGATCACCCGCCTGGCTACGTCATTCAGAACGACCAGACGCTCGTCGCGGTTCTTAACGCCAGACTGCTCACGCCTCCCGCCGAATTCTGCCGGGATCAGGAAAACGCTGGTCCCGAGTTCTGGCACGGCGATTTCCCATTCCCACCTGAGCTTGCAAACCTCCTGCTCTCGGCACCCGGTGTTGACCTTGTACAAGGCCATTCTCCGAAGGTGGTCGGGAAGCTCCGCGAACAGCAGGCTCTGTTCCTCCCACGACAGCGGGTATGGTTTTCGGCTGGCCCTCTTCTCATCCAGCTTGGCGATCATCGGCACTGTGTCGAGCCACGGTTTGCTGTTGTCGTCCCGCCACTTCCTGGCGCACAGGTTCAGGATCCTGATTACCCTCTCCAGCGCGATGTTCACTGTCCTGTTCGATGCACCGCCTTGGAGCTTGTCCTTTATGTAGGGCGCCAAGGACCTGTCATCTATGCGAGCCAGCGGCAGGTCGCCTATGTACGCGTCAAGCTGTTCCAAGTAGATCGCCGTCAGCCAGATGGATGGCTGGTCCTTGAACTCGATCAGGTAGCGGGTTGCGGCCTCCTGCCACTGGATGACGGGGCGAACCCCGTACACCTTTTCCTGCCGCAACTGCTCTAGCCGGTGGATCAGGTACTGCTCTGCTTCTTCCCGGTCACAAGTTCCAGTGCTTTCCTGAATCCGCTCTCCTTTGTACCTTTTGTCGATTTTCCAGATGCCGTTCGGCATTTTCTGGAGCCCTGAGATTGTTTTTCGCGCCATTGCTGTTCTCCTTTGCTTTGGCGCTCGCTGCGGGCGGATTGTTGCCCCGTAGCGCCTGCTTTATCAATTGCTGCTCGTTCAACATAGGCGTCAGCCCATGCGTCCAGTTCTTCACGATCGAACCCGATGCCCTGCTTCCCGATGGGGAACTCTCGGACGTAGGGCCTGACCGTATTTGCAAATTCGGTCTTGCACATCCCGAGGTAGGCCGGAGCATCGCCGGCCCGGATGAACCGCGGGGCAATAGCCTGCCGACGCTGCCGAGTGATCGGCTGCGCTACTTCTGCGCTCATTGGGTCTCCTGCCCGGCGCGGCTTGGCCGGGGAGTGGGGTGGAGTTGGCTTACTTGCGCCGCTGGTGCTGGAACTGCGTGCAGCGGACGATTGTGGTCTTGCCGTCGCGCTGGAGCACCGGCATGGACGAGAAGGGCAGGGAAGAGCAATCGCGCAGTGCGTGGCGGCAGGCGGCGCACATGCCGCCCTTGGGTTGGTGGGTCATCGGCTGGACTCCCGGGCTGCGTCGATGGCTTCCGACACCTCGTCACACAGTCGCGCGCAATCCGACGGAAAATCGACAACGGTGCCATGCGGGTCGATCAGCTCGACCACGCCGGCGTCCCTCTCGATAGACACACGAATTTCCCATCCATCGGGCAATTCCGATGCTGCTCGCTGTATTACCCCCTCAAGCTCAGCATCCTTCCTCAGCCGCTCTACCTCGGCTCGGAGGATGTCGCATTCGGATCGGGCAACTTCACCAGCGTTGAAGGCGTACTCGTAGTCGGTACGCAGCTTCGCGACAACGTGGTCATGGTCGGCGGCAAGGATGTAGACGCCGTCTCCAGCTCCCCAATCAACCGAAATCATCGCTCCAATCGCTACCCAGCGTTTCGCGTCAGCCACGGGAGGCCTCCAGTAAGGCGTCGATTTCTTTTAACCGGGCCTGCGCGTCCCGCACATATGCCGGATCAAATCCTCCCGCGAAGTGGATTACCCGTTGACAGGCATCAAGGTCGCGATGGATTTTGCGCAGCGTTTCGGCGGGAACCTTCACGGTGTCTTGCTCCGGCGCTCGGGTATTCCACGCGGCGATATCCTCGGGGATATCCAAGTTGAGTAGGGGGATTTGCGTTCCTTTACAGCCAACAGTCATGCACCGGGCAAAAGGGTTATGCTTACGCGCCTTGATGAAGAGCGGATTCCCACAGAACGGGCACGGTTTCAAATCAGTCATGGCTCGCCTCCAGCAGTGCGCGCAGCTCGGCCGCTGATTCCTCAATGCGGCGCATGTCTTTCGGGCGGATATCAGCTCTGCACGCCACCCATCCCATTATCTCGCTGGCTCGCTCCAGCATCCCCAGCAGTTCCCGCGGCACCTTCACGTCGTCCTGCTCGGCTTTATGGATGCAGTCCGGGCAATCGTATCCAGTCCCAGCGCACTGTGAGCATTGCTGCTCGGTCTGCTCCGGCGCTGGCGGGGCCAAAACAGCCGCGCGGATGCGATCAAACCTGGCGATACGCTCTGCTTCATTTTTGGGCGTAACGTCATACTCGTACTGTCGCTGTGCGGCCTCGATGACAGTACGGGACGAAACCCCAGCCTCGAATCGCACGCTGCCGATCTTGGCCGGCTTAGTGATGGCAGGCCATTCGTCCGGCTGCTGCGCTGGCGGGGCGGTGTCGCTGTGGATGGGAAGCAAGGCTCGGCCGTGCGCCTCGAACCACGCATCGAATCCCTGCTCAGTGTTCGTCCCTGGCTGGTTGTGCCACCAGTAGTAGAAGTGCGTACAGAGGAGCTTCAGGTCGAGCTGCTGCGCTGGCGGGGTGCATGGGGATTCCCATGGACTAGCGGGCGGGGTCGGCGCGGCGGAGAGCATTCGGTCATATGCCGTTGCCGTCTCGTCTTGGCAGGATTCGCACAGAGAGGTATCCCATCCAACGAGGCAGCATTCGTCATTGCGGCACTGATAGTTTCCGGCGTCGATCATCTCGGGCGTTGGCTCGACCGGCACCAGCTTCCACCCATCCGGCACATGGCCGCCCGGCCAATTGGTAGCGCCGGTCTGCACTACGTCAATAGCCGGCACGGCCACCGGGGCAACCGCTGGAATAATTTCAGGAATATTCTGCGGCTGGTTTTGTTGTTGAGCTGGCGGGGTCGGCGCGGCGGCGATCATTGATGACCATGCATGCCTGAAAAGTTCCGACGAAAACTGGTGGCCGCAGTGGCATTTTATGCTATCGCACTCCAGCATCTCATCCGATGGCTCTACCGGCACCAGCCTCCAGTCATCCGGCACGGCCACCGGGGCGGCCTGCTGGGCGATCATCGCCTGCAGCTTTCGGATTTGCTCTTGATCTTGCTCTGCGCGCCGGCCCTCGGCGCGGCCGATTTCCCAGAAACGACTTCCCCAGTGGCCTTCGGGGGGAGGATTGGTGCCGCGGGAGCCCAAGCAAAGCGCGCCGATTATCGCGTCACAGACATCGCGCTTGTACTGGTTGTCTCCGTCGATGCTGAGCCCGCGGCGGCGCAGATCGTCCAGCATGGCGTCGGTGGGTTTCTGCGGTTCCGGCGCGGCCTGCTGGGCGATAGCAGCGCTGATGCGCTCCATGGCGCGATCAATCGGGCCTTGGATGAACGGTGGCGGCGGCGTGTCGGCAGGAGGAACAGTACCGGTCACGGCGGCGATCATGGAGATCAGCGAGTCTGTCACGACGGTTCGCAGTTGTGCGGTCGTTTCGTGGGTCATGGGTTGCTCCTTGGGTATGGATCAGAATGCGAAGCTGAAATTGGCGCCGACTGGCGGCAGTGATGGCTCATGCCGCGGCTGGGGCGGCTGGGGCGGCTCGGGAATCGCGGGAATGGGCGGCCTGGTGGCGCGATCCGCCGGCGGCAGCAGCCACTCCGGCGTCGAGAGCCCCGGCGGATATCTCGGTATGGCAGCCTTCCGCAGCGCCTCGCTATTGTCATGTGGCTGCCAGCGGGCGATCAGATCCCATACCGAGTCGAAAAATTTTCCGTGGGAGATGTAGTAGCCACCGCGTCGGTACTCGACACGGATCAGCGCATCCCGCGGCGGCAGCTCGGTGGCAGGTATCCAGCGCTCGGTGGCCGGCTCCGCCTTCGCCACAGGCTCCGGTGCGCTCGGCGGGCACGGCTGCCCGGCATCCAGCGCGTTGAATGCCCTCTGCGCCTCAGCGCCGGTTGCGACGATCCGCCCAGCTACCCGCAGGGCGTCGAAGTGGCAGCGCCCGCAGGCTGAGCACTCCTGATACTCCAGGACCGCCGCTTGCTTCGAGCGCTCGGCCCTGGCCGACTTCATCAGTCCTCCGCAACTGCACTCCACGCCATGTCCTCCAGAACCTCTTCGGGCTCGTCGTCGTGGTCGTCTCTGCACCGGAAGCATTGGCATTCCTCGGGTGTCAGGTTGTCAGTGCGGCAGTAGGTGGGACGGTTCACGCGGCCTCCTGCTTATGGGATTGGTTTTCTGTGGGCATGGTGGCTCCTCGCCAGTGGCGGGAATTCAGGGTATTAAGGGGAGGCCCGGCATTGGTCCGGATCAAGGAGAGGCTGTGGATTACGCTGAGATAGCCAATGTTGCTTCGCTTGGTACTGGTTTGATATCAGCTGCCTTCTGGGTTGTGGCGGCAATTGTTAAGGCGCCGCCACCAGAGGGGCTTAATGGAAAGCCTGATGGGGAGTATTGGAAGGGTACAATTGTCAACGGTGGTGAACTAATAGGAACGCTGCGAGCTCAGTCCAAGTGGAATAGCTGGGCTGCCTTCGCCGCTGCTGCGACGATGTCTCTTCAAATAGCTTCAAACTTCCTGCGGTAGATCAGCTTGGCCCGCACAATCTGATGCTGCGTTGGTACTCATGCAATACGCTCAAGCGATTGTGCAGCTTGCTGCTCCTCGGCGAACTGCGCAGCGACCACGGCGCGCTCTGGCAGTGGGCTGACGCTGTTGCCGACGAAACGGACCTGAGCTTTCTTGGTGAAGATCCGGCCGTCATGTCCGCGGTCGAAGATGTAGCCGATCGGGAATCCATGGGCGGCGTACAGCTCGGCCGGCGTCAGCATCCGCATGCCAATGTCGACGATGACGTAGGGCGTGCCGCGGACGGTGACGGCGACTAGGGCCAGCCGATCCTTGGTCGTGATGGTGTGCAGCGGGTTGCGCAGGTCTTGACCGGCGCCCTGGCCGTAGTATTTGGTCAGGAAAGCCGCTACCCGCAGCGCGCCGGCCTCGACATCCGGTGACAGCGTGCAGGCGACCAGGGCATGGTGCTCGGCCCCGGCGGTGATCACCGGTACCGGCTCTGTCAGCTCTCGACCCAAGCAGTTCTTGCGGAGAGTCATCAGGCTGGCTGTCACCAGCTGCTGCTGGCTGCCGGTGTTGGTGATGGTGGTCATTGGCCGCGCCGGCGAGTGCCCCGGCGTCTCGTTGAAGCCTCCGTTTTGCTGGGCAAGGTAGGCGACCGCTAGGGCATAGCCGTTCTCGCTGATGACCGTCTGCAGTGGCTCCTCTACCGACTGGCCGCGGAACTGGTCGTAGCCGGTGTGGTTAACCTTTGCGATCAGCGGAGCGACTTCACACTTCACCGCAAAGAACCGCGCAGCGCCGGCCAGTACGGTCGGCAGCGGCTCTCGCGGGTCGATGCCGGTCACGTTCTGCGCCATTGCCGCCAGGTGGCCGAAAGCGTCGTCAGGGGCAATAAACGGGTTGTGGCTATCGATGACGAACTTCTGCACGCCCTTGGCTAGGCGCTGCATGGTCTTCTCGGCCAGTGGCCGGCGTACGCCGGCCGCCTTGCCGTCCTCCGCCGACAGGAAAATGCTTTGGCAGGGGATCGACCAGTCGATGCACTCGGCCGCGGCGCGCCACTTCTTCTGCCCACGCTTGGGCTTGGCTGCATGGGTCGGCTCTGGCCAGCGGATCGGAATGCCGTCGCGCCGGGCTACCAGGAAGAGACGGTTCCGGGTGGTCGGCGCGCCGTAGTCGGCGGCGCAGAGGGTTCGCCACTGGACGGCGTAACCGAGGGAGCGCAGTGCGCCGACGAAGTGTTGCCAGTTGCGGCCGCGGTGGCGAGTGTCCGGCACCAGGTACTGCTCGCTGACCGGAACGCGCTCGCCCGGGGTGGCCACGCTGCCGTCGACCTTAACGACGCAGCCGGTCTTGGCGCAGCGCTTGGCCACCAGCGGCCCCCACTTGAGCATCTGCTCGACGTTCTCGAGGGTGATCACCCGCGGCGCGCGGCCGACCTTTTCCAGGGAGCCGACCCACTTGATGACGACCCACGCCAGCGCGCGGATCTTGCGGCTGCGCGGTTGGCCGGCGCGGGCCTGCGAATGGTGCGTGCAATCCGGCGATGCATGCAGCAGGCCGACCGGGCGTCCGCCAGTGGCCTCATGCGGGCAGACCTCGTAGACGTCGCTCAGGTAGTGGCGGGCATGCGGGTGGTTGATGGTGTGCATGCTCACGGCATCGGGATCGTGGTTGATGGCCACGTCCACCGGGCGGCCGAGGGCCTGCTCGATGCCGGTGCTGGCACCGCCGCCGCCGGCGAACAGGTCGACGACGATCTCGCCGGTGAAGTTGAGGCCGAACTGGGTGTGGAATGCGGTCATGCAACGTCCCTCCACTCCGTGCTCGGCGCCTTCTTCTTGGCTCCCTTTGCTGGTTTCTTGTCGACCTTCACCTTCGCCCGGATCTTGAGGTCTCGGCAGTGCCCGGCTTTGCGCAGCAGCTCGATGTACTGCTCGGCGAATTGCGGGGCATCGAACATGTGGCTCAGTTGAACGGAGCGGGTACCGCTCATTGTTTTCTCGATGCGCCGCTCGACAGCCTCGAGCCACTGCGACTCGGTCAGTTGAACCTTCAAGATGACGGTCGGCGTATTCTTTCTGGCTTCCTCGCGAGCGTAGTGCTCGGTCATGCCGAAGACGGCAAAGGTGCTCATGGTCTTCTCCAGGCAAAGCGCCGCCGTGCCGCGATGCAGCGGCGGCGGGATGCTCTGTCGATCTAGGTTGGGGTGGGTTACGCTTCGGCTCGGTCGAGCCTGTCGGCTTC
>Ga0209575_10000456_pt1 | contig 26317 bp, 23 predicted proteins | sample Medcelwee11metaG_FD_187172 | JGI IMG/M metagenome (GOLD analysis project Ga0209575, IMG submission 187172) | Freshwater pond sediment microbial communities from the University of Edinburgh, under environmental carbon perturbations - Medium... | ecosystem: Environmental > Aquatic > Freshwater >...
AGATAAATGTGAATACAGACTGCTTTAATTTTTATTTAGAAACTAAGTTATTACCTAGCTTAGGTGAAGGCCATGTTATTATTATGGATAACGCAAGATATCATTTATCCTCTAAAACAGAGGAGCCGATAAAAAACAAAAAGTGTGAAATTCTATACTTACCAAAGTATTCACCAGAGTTAAATAAAATTGAAAATTACTGGGCGGTTTTTAAGAAATACATCAGGAAAAATTATCAATATTTCAAGACACTAGAGGAAATGGCTCGTTATGTTTTTTCTCATTATTTCTCTTCAATTATAACTACCGCTGACCGCCATGGAGAGCGAAGCGAAGGCGGTTAGTCCCCGATAGCCAATGCCCGACCGTAGAGCCGTAGGTTGAAGCGAGAGTGCAAGCCACAGGAGAGACGCAGCGGGTGTGATTGGCGTAGAGTCATGGGGGAGGGAGTATGCCGAAGCCGCAGAGTGGCGAAGGCGGACAGAAAACACCAGAGGAATCGGGGAGGAAAGAAAGAGTTGCCGCGTGAGCGAGTGATTTTTTAGCAGGGAAGCTAAAAAATTTGTTACGAGGTAGCGGCACTATCGGGCTTGCTTCTTAGCATTACCCAAGCGTTGATAACCCAGTGTTTCAAGGCGGCTGATAGCGGAATAATGTGTGGCGTGTTCTACCAGCCAATCGCGCAATTTGGCGTAAGCAGGCTGAGTGGCGTAAATAATCAGGTTGCTGTCAACCGGCCAGGTTTCGTCTACCCAAGCGCCGTTGCAATCGCCGTAGACCCCAGTGGTGCTGATTAAAACCACCCGCGTTGGCAGATTATCTTTGCCAGCCACGTCGAGCAAGGCGCACAGACGCGGATCATCGCGGCCCTGGGCCGGCGGCGGGGCGAAATAATACAACACCCGGCCTGCCAGCGGCAGGCTGGGCAAACTGCCGGGCTGATCCAAATCGCCAGTGTGCGGTGTTACGCCCAGCGCCCGCAAATGCGCAACGCTGTCCTGGCTGCGCGCCAGCGCGGCGATTTTCCGATTGCCCGCCAAGCGTACCAGTAGGCCGCCGATATAGCCGCAGCCGGCAATGAAAAAGGGCTGGCTCATGCCCTGTTTGGCAAGGTTAATCGTTGTTTTCCTTTTCTATGGCCTCGGCGGTTTCCACCATTTCCTCCAGGTTCTTCAGTTGCTTGTCAAAATCCCCCATGTAGTCGCGCATCTTGCGGGAAGTCTTGCCAAGCTCACCCTCAAACTTCGCATAATCCTTCAGCGTACCCTTGGTGCCGCGCGAGGCTAATTCTTCCAGTTTGCCAAGCGTATCCGATCCCTTCGGCAGCACCTTCAGCGTCTTGGCGGCGCTGGGCACCCCTATCATATGCGCCTCTTGCAGGGTCGTTTTCATTTTTTCGACTTGCCCTTGCAGCGTGTTCAGGTCTTTTCCCTGCGCTTTGACCTTTTCCTTGTATTTCTTGGTCTTGACCCAGGCTGAACCGCCGGCGTTGATCAACTCCTCGATATTCTTTAGTTTTTCCTGCAAGGCTTCGATTCTCTCGACGAAAGCTGCGCCATCGGTTGCCACGAAATTTTTGTATTTCTCTATGCTGGTGACCGCGTCGTTGCCGAGGGACTCGATACCGTTGAGGAAATCGGTGATCTGGCTGTCGGCAATACTCGAAATTGGATCATTGCTGACTTCTTTGATGGTTTTGCCTTCTTTGCCCAGTTTGGTCAGCACATACAGATACAACTGATCTGTGCCTGCCATCGCCGCGCCGCCTGTCTGGTTGACCGTGGTGCGCATCCCGTCCAGGCGGAGCATATAGTCTGAGATTGCCTGGTCAATGGCCTTTGCTTCCTGATGGGCTTCGGCCAACCCTTTTTTAATCGGCCCGGCAGCCTGAACAGCCGGCGCAGCAGCGAGGGCCGCCAAAAACAGCAAACTCATTAGAGCGCGTATCGGGTGATTCATCATTGTTTTGACTCCTGAACAGATTAAGGATAAAAGCTCCGCCAAGCGGAGCAGTCTATGGCGCTGTGTCGCCACGCGCCAATGCTAGGCGCAATCGCTGGTCGGCGTCAATGCCGGCATGACGGCTTATGCGCGGCTGGATTACAATACCGCCTGATTCGCTCAAGCCAGGGATTTATTTAGCATGGCCTACGCTCTGCCTGGTAAAGGGCGATCCTGGCGTTGTTCGCGTTGCCAGGCCACCGGATCAGCAAGAGCGACAAAAGGATTTAACTCAGCGGCGTGCGCCAATGCCTTTGCCAGCCGCTCGCGGCGTTCTTGAGTAGGAATCGGGGAGTGGCTATGCCCATGCGCTTTATATTCCAGGTAAATCGCATAGTTTAATAGCTCCGCCTGCAATGACAGCGGCAAGGTAGCGGCATGTTGTTGAACTTGTTTCAAAAGTGCGGTCATTATGTGATTCCTTGAGAGCAGCGCCAGACAATCAAAATCGGCTTTATTTTCATACCGAGATAGCGACTCAGGCACCAGGGGCAGCAGACAGAAGGTTAAAGTGAAAACCACCCAGCGACGCCTAGTTATTCCAGGTGGTTCAAGACTCCCCGCCCTGTCACTCTGCGGGGGAGTCTGCGCAAGTTCAGTCGCCGATGTCAGTCGCTGCCGCTTCCCGCCGCCGGTATTGGAAGGCATAGTACATCACTGGAATCACCACTAGGGTCAATAACGTAGACACCAGTATCCCGAAAATCAGCGAAATGGCTAAGCCGCTGAAAATGGGGTCATCCAGAATAAACAGCGCACCCAGCATCGCGGCTAAGCCGGTGAGTACGATGGGTTTAGCGCGCACCGCCCCGGATTGAATCACCGCTGCTTGGAACGGTATCCCGGCATCCACTTGTTGATTGATAAAATCCACCAGCAAAATCGAATTACGCACGATAATCCCGGCTAAGGCGATCATGCCGATCATGGAAGTGGCGGTGAATTGTGCGCCGAGCAAAGCATGACCGGGCATCACGCCGATGAGGGTCAGCGGAATCGGGGCCATGATGATCAGCGGGGTGAGATACGAGCGAAATTGTGCCACCACCAACAGATAAATCAGCACCATACCCACCGCGTAGGCCAAGCCCATATCCCGGAAGGTTTCAAAGGTGACTTGCCATTCGCCGTCCCATTTCAGGCTGTAATGGTAGGGGTTGGTGGGTTGCCGGAAGAAATATTGTTCGAGTCGATAATGTTCGTCCACCACCACTGCTTTCAAGGCGGCGCTGATGTCGAACATCCCGTATAGCGGGCTGTCCAGGTGTCCCGCCATGTCGGCAGTGACCATCGTGATCGGCAATAAGTCTTTGTGATAAATCGCATTTTCACGGGTGCTTTCGATAATTTTGGCGAACTCAGACAGTGCCACCAGTTCGCCGCTTTGACTGCGGATGCGCAGGTTTTCGAGGCTGGCGCGGCTGGCTTTGTCGGCCACGTCAAATTCCAGGCGGATTGGAATCGGATATTTCACCTCGGCATTGTGCATAAAGCTGCTGTCTTCGCCGCGCAGGGCGGTGCTGATCGCGGCCACGGCGTTGGCTTGTGACACGCCGAGTAAGGCGGCTTTTTGCTGGTCGATGCGCACGATCAGCTTGCGCTGCGGGGCTTCCACGGTGGTGTCTACGTCCACGATGTCGGGCGTGTCGGTAAAAATCTGTTGCAGTTGTTGGGCGATGCGCAACTGGCCGTCGTAGTCCAGGCCGTAAATCTCCGCGACCAACGGCGATAGCACCGGCGGGCCGGGCGGCACTTCTACCACTTTGACGTTAGCGCCCAATGGCTTGCCTATCGCTTGCAGCGCTTCGCGCATCCCCAGGGCAATTTCATGGCTTTTGCGGGTGCGGTGGTGTTTATCGACGAGATTGACTTGAATATCACCGATGTTGGCGGTCTTGCGCAAATAATATTGACGCACTAACCCATTGAAATTAATCGGCGCAGCCGTGCCCGCATAGGCTTGATAATCGGAGATTTCCGGCACGGTGGCGAGATAGCCGCCCAAGTCGTTTAATACCCGCGCCATGTGTTCGACGGTGCTGCCTTCTGGGGTATCGACCACGATTTGGAATTCGGCTTTGTTGTCAAACGGCAACATTTTAAGCACCACGATCTGCACCACTGCCAGCGACGCTGAAGCCACGATCAGCACCAATACACTGAAGGTTAGCAACCAGCGGGCGATGCGCCCGTCCTTGCCGCGCAAGAAAGGACGCAGCAGTCCATTGAAAAAGCGCAGCATTTTAGTGTCTTCTGGCGCGTCGTCGTCGGTGTGTGGGTGGGCGACGTTTTTGAGGACTTTGTAAGTCAGCCAAGGCGTGATCACGAAAGCCACCGCCAGGGAAATCAGCATCCCAAAACTGGCGTTGATCGGGATCGGACTCATATAAGGCCCCATCAGGCCGCTGACAAAAGCCATCGGCAGCAGCGCCGCGATCACGGTAAAGGTGGCCAGAATCGTCGGCCCACCGACTTCATCGACGGCATAAGGAATCGCCTCTAGCAGTTTTCTGCCGCCCAATTGCATGTGACGGTGGATGTTTTCCACCACCACTATCGCGTCATCGACCAAAATCCCTATCGAAAAAATCAAGGCAAACAAGGACACGCGGTTCAGGGTGAATCCCCAAGCCCAGGAAGCGAACAACGTGATCAGCAGCGTGATCACCACCGCCACGCCCACGATGATGGCCTCGCGCCAGCCCAAGGCAAACAACACCAGCACCACCACAAACGCCGTGGCGAACGCCAGCTTGCCGATGAGTTTTTGCGCTTTTTCATCGGCGGTCTGGCCGTAATTGCGCGTCACCGTGACTTGTATGTCATCGGGCACGAATACCCCTTTCATTTGCTCGAAGCGTTCGATCACTTGCTTGGCAATGTCCACCGCGTTGGTGCCGGGTTGTTTGGCGATCACCACGGTGATGGCTGGAAACTGGCTGCCCGGCTTGACGTGCATACCCGCCGGTAACTGAAAAGCACTGCCGATGCCAAACCAGACCAATTGTTCAGGCTGATCAGGCCCCTGGGTGAGGTCGGCTACGTCGCGCAAATGAATCGGGCTGCCATCGCGCATTCCCACCACCAGATCGCCGATGTCTGCGACTGTGGAGAGGAAATCACCGGCTTGTACCAAGATTTCGCGGTCGTTGCGCACGATAGCGCCCGCGTCTTCGCTGCGATTGCTGGCTTGTAACGCATCGCGCAAGTCGCTAATCGCTAAGCCATAACCGGCTAATTTGACCGGATCGAGCAGCACATGCACCACTTGGTCGGTAGCGCCGATGGTGTAAATATCGCGAGTGCCCTTGACCCGCTTGAGTTCAGCTTCGATGGTGTGCGCCACTTGCTGCAACTCAGTCGTGCCTTTAGCCGGATCGGTAGTCCATAAGGTCAAACCGACGATGGGCACATCGTCGATGCCTTTGGGCTTGATCAGCGGCTGTCCCACGCCTACCCCGGCGGGTAGCCAGTCTTGATTAGAAAAAATCTTGCTGTAAAGGCGCACGATAGCATCGGTGCGGTCTTCACCGACTTCAAATTGTACGGTCAGCACCGACATGCCAGGGCGGGACAACGAATAAACGTGTTTCACCCCTTCGATTTCTGACAACACTTGTTCTGCCGGGCTGCTGACTAATTGTTCCACTTCGCGGGCTGCGGCACCGGGAAAAGGGATAAACACATTGGCAAAGGTAACGTTGATCTGGGGTTCTTCTTCACGGGGTGTGACCAGGATCGCGAAGATGCCCAGCAACACCCCCAGCAAGGCCAGCAGCGGGGTGATTTCAGTGGTGAGAAAACGCTGGGCCACTGTGCCGGAAAATCCCAAAGGGGGTTGGGGTGATGTTTCCATCATAACTCCTTGAAAAATTGCTTAAATCTGACTAGAAAACGCGCCGCAGCACGGCGCGTTTTTGATGTAATAAGTACCTAAGCATAACTTCTCTAACGCCGTGTGCGACTTTCCGTTCCCTGAGCGCAGTCGCTTGCCCTGAGCGGAGTCGAAGGGAAGGGAACACGCCGCCGGGCCTGTTTCCCGCGCCTCCTTCGGCTTCGCTCAGGACACCGCTTCGACTCTGCTCAGGGAGCGGGAAACAGGCTGATTTTCTGGGCGCGTGCGGAAAAAGTCGCACACGGCGTTACTTAGATAATCAACCAAAGCCTCAGTGCGCAACCGCCGCCACCGGCAGAGTTTGCTGTTCTTTCAGCAACACCGAGGCGCGCACCGGGTCGAGTGCCACCAGTTCGCCAGGCGCTAAGCCGGCCAGAATTTCTAGCATCCCGTTGTCAAAATGCTGTCCGACACGCACTTGACGCATACTGTATTGGTTGTTGACCGCCTGCTCGGCTTCGCGCACCACATAAGCCGCCCGCACTTCGCCTCGGTGGGCAATCGCGGCGCTGGGCACCACCAGACGTTTGTCTTCGCTGGTTACGAAAGCGATTTTGACAAACATGCCAGGGTATAGGTCTTTGAGATTTTCCGGCAAATTAATCCGCATCTTGAAAGTGTGGCTTTTATCTGCGTAGGGCACCAAGGTAATGTCTTTCAAAGTGAGGTTTTGCACTGCCCCGTTCCCATTATCCAGCAGCACCCGCGCCTGTCCGTGTTCACGAATCCGTGCCACTAAATTTTGTGGCACTTGTGCGACCACTCGCAAGGCTTCCAAAGACAAGCCTGTCATCAAGGGTTTGCCGGGGCTGGCGGTTTCGCCGAGTTGCACCAAGCGCTCGACCACCACGCCGCTGTAGGGCGCTTTGACTTCGGCATACTTAAGCTGTTCTTGGGTTTGTTTAACGCTGGCCTGCATCGCATTCAGCCGCGCTTGCGTGGCACCGAGATTGGCTTGGGCACCGTCTAAAGCCGATTTGGACATCAGGCTTTGTGCCTGGAGTTTTTTGATGCGGGCGTGTTCCTCACGGGCTTCTTGATAACGCGCCTGCGCCTCGCGCAACTGCGCTTCAGTGGCGGCCATGCTGGCCCGCTGTTCGGTGTCTTTCAGGCGCAACAGTACCTGGCCTTTTTCCACATAATCATTGGTGTCAAAAAAAATCTCGGTGATCTGACCGCTGGTTTGGGCCGACACTGTGGATTGTTTCACCGCTTCCACCGTGCCATCGAGCCATTGCTCAATCGCGATATTTTGGTACAGTACCGGTACGATGCGTAACGGGGTCTCGGCCTGTGCAGACAAGCTGACCCACAGGCTCAGACTCAGCGGCCACAGCCACGCAGCAGGGAAAAATCTCGACATATTTCATTCCTCTATGCAAAATTTAATTAATGCCATGATAACATGAGTTAAGGTTATCATATTAGCAAATTCTAATATAGCTTGCCGTCCTGCGCAAAAAACGCCAGCGCTTCAGTTTAACCGGCCCCACACAGGAATAGAGGTATGTTTGCACGAACTCCAGCGGATAAACTGCGCATCGGTTGGCGAGAATGGGTGGGCTTGCCAGAACTTGGTATTCCCACGATTAAAGCCAAAGTAGACACCGGGGCGCGTACCTCTGCGCTACATGCTTTTAATCTGGAAGTCTATGAAGTCGATACCAAGCCCTGGGTGCGTTTTCAACTCCATCCCTTACAGCGCCATAACGACTTGGTGATCACCGGCGAAGCCCGCATTATCGACGAGCGCCTGGTCAGCGATTCTGGCGGACACCGCGAACAACGCTATGTGATACGCACCCCGTTGCTCATCGGCGGTCAACGCTGGCCCATAGAAATCACCCTGACGGCGCGTGACACCATGCAATTTCGGATGTTATTAGGGCGCAGCGCGATGCAAGAACGCCTGCTGATCGATCCCAGCGCTTCTTATTTATTGGGACGGCCCGCCCGCCGCCGCCGTAGCCCTGAGAAACCGCTATAATGAGCGCCCCTACCGGATTGCCCAAGGAGCCTGTTTGTGAAAATTGCCATTCTGTCGCGCAACCGCAACCTCTATTCCACACGCCGTTTGATTGAGGCGATACAACAGCGGGGCCACGAATGCCGGGTGATTGATCCACTGCGTTGCTACATGAACATCGCCGCCAACAACCCAGAAATTCACTATAAAGGCGAAATCTTACGTGATTTTGACGCCGTGATCCCGCGTATTGGTGCCTCCATCACCTTTTACGGCACGGCAGTGGTGCGCCAGTTTGAAATGATGGGCGTGTTTTGCCTCAATGAATCGGTGGCAATCAGCCGGGCACGCGACAAACTGCGCTCTATGCAGTTGCTGGCCCGTAAAGGCATCGGCCTACCGGTGTCTGGTTTCGCCCACTCACCCGATGATACCCAAGACTTGCTCGCCCTGGCAGGCGGTGCGCCGCTGGTGGTGAAGTTACTCGAAGGCACGCAGGGCAAGGGCGTGGTGCTGGCAGAAACCACCAGCGCCGCCGAGAGTTTAGTGGATGCCTTTCGCGGTCTACATGTGCATTTTCTGGTACAAGAATTTATCAAAGAAGCCAAAGGAGCCGATATCCGCTGCTTTGTGATCGGTGACAAAGTGGTTGCCGCCATGAAGCGCCAAGCCAAAGAAGGCGAGTTCCGTTCTAATCTGCATCGCGGCGGCAGCGCCAGCTTGATTCGTATCAGCCCGCAAGAGCGCACGATAGCCGTCCGCGCCGCCAACATCATCGGTCTCAACGTCGCCGGGGTTGATCTCTTGCGTTCTAACCACGGCCCGGTGGTACTGGAAGTCAATTCATCGCCGGGTCTGGAAGGCATCGAAACCGCCACCAGCAAAGACGTGGCGCGGCTCATCGTCGAATTCATCGAGAAAAACGCGAAACCCGGCAACACCCGTACCCGAGGCAAGGGCTGAGTTTTCAGGCACCCGCGCATGAGCAACAGCATTGCGCACCAAACACCAGGCTAAACAACCACCGTGTTTCAATTCTACACCCTCTCCATCCGCAGTAAGCTCAAGCTTTTCATCTTACTCACCAGCAGCGTCGTGCTGATTCTCTCCTCGACCGCCTCCGTAGTCTACGATTGGCTGAGCTTTCGTGAAAAGCTCACTGCTGATTTGTTCACTTTAGCGGATTTGCTCAGCATCAACAGCGCAACCGGGCTGGTACTCAACCACAGTGAAACGATTGAAAAAAATATCGCGGCGCTTCAAGCCAATCCACACATCATGAGCGCCCATGTGTTTACCGCCGGTGGCGGGATTTTTGCCAGCTATTACCGCCACGATGTACGCCCCCATTTACCGCCTTCCTTGCGTAATCTGGAAGCCTATTACGCGATTCATAAAGATCGCACCTCAGGACGCAAAGCCCAGCAGATTGAAGACGGCGCGTTTTTTTATGACAATTATGTTGGGATTTTCAGACGGATTTATCATCCCTCTACTGATTTGCAAAAACCACAACCCACTTATATCGGCACTATTTACATCAAATCCGATTTAAATGCGCTCAACGCCCGCTTGCTGTGGACGGTAGCCACGGCGGGCGGAATGCTATTAGTCGCCTTACTGTTGTCATTTTTACTGGCGCAACGTCTGCAATTTTTAATCAGTCGCCCGATAGAGAGCCTGCTAGACACCATGCGCCAAGTGTCAGCACAGCAAAATTATGGCTTGCGCGCCGTGCAACATGGGAACGACGAGCTGGGTCGCCTCACCGCCGTGTTTAATGAAATGCTGCGCCAAATTGAAGTACGGGATAAGCGTTACCACAATCTGGCGGCCAATATTCCCGGCATGATTTACCAATGTCTGCGCGACGCCGAAGGCAACTACAGCTTTCCCTATGTTAGCCCAGCCAGCGTGGGCATTTACGGCCTGGAACCGCTGATCTTGCAAAGCGATGCACGGCAGATGATCGCGGCGATTTACCCAGAAGACCGGCAATTTATTAAAAAGTCGCTGGAAGAATCTGCCCGCTCTCTCACGCCTTGGCATCAGGTCTGGCGCACCCAAGTGGCCGGGCAACTCAAATGGCTGCAAGGCGATTCACGTCCGCAGCAACAAGCCGACGGCAGCGTGCTGTGGGACGGGCAAATCATCGACATCACTGACTTGAAACAAGCAGAAGCCAGTTTGCGCGAGAAAAACGCCGATCTGGCTAATGCCCTAGAAGCGCTGAAAACCACGCAAGAGGAATTGATTCAAACCGAAAAAATGGCAGCACTGGGCCAATTAGTGGCAGGCGTTGCCCATGAAATTAACACCCCGCTGGGTGCGATTCGTTCTTCAAGCAACAGCATTAACCGCTTTATTGAGCAAACCTTGCTCGATTTACCGCAGTTTTTTCAAAATCTTTCCGCCAGTCAGGCATTGTGGTTTTTTCAACTACTACAGCACAGCTTGTCTCATCTGGATAATTTATCCGTCAAGGAAGAGCGCACTCTTAAACGCCGCCTGTGTCGAGAACTGGATGAAACCGGCCTAGCTCACGCCGAAGAACTGGCTGATATTCTGGTGAATGTCGGTCTGTGCGAAGCCCTGGACGATTGGTTGCCCGTGCTGCGCGACCCCGAAAACTTGCCAGTACTGTCAATGGTCGCACGTTTGAGCGACACGCGAAAAAGTGCCCATATCATCCACACCGCCACCGAACGGGCGTCTAAGGTGGTGTTTGCGCTGAAAAGCTTTGCCCGCTATGACCAGCGCGGTGAAAAAGTCCTGGCCCCGCTGCTTGATGGTATCGAAACCGTGATCACCTTGTATCACAGTCAAATGAAACAGGGTATAGAAGTGGTGAGACACTATGCAGAAATACCACTGCTGCCTTGTTTTCCTGACGAACTCAATCAAGTGTGGACGAATCTCATACACAATGCCCTACAAGCGATGCAATATCAGGGGGTTTTAACCATCCAGGTGCAACAACAAGCTCAGGGCATTGAAGTCAGTATTCGCGACACCGGCACTGGTATCGCACCCGAGATTCTCGATAAAATTTTCAAGCCGTTTTTCACCACCAAACCGGTGGGCGAAGGCAGTGGTTTGGGACTGGATATTGTGCAGAAAATTGTCACCAAACATGAAGGCCGCATTCAAGTGAGTAGCGAACCCGGCCAAGGCGCTTGTTTTTCGGTGTGGTTGCCGCTGGTGAGTTTACCGAAGGAGGGATAGGAGTCTGTTTTGTGGTCAGGCTGTTACCCAATTTTCCACTCGTAAATGAGGTACACGAATAAATTCTCTGGTGTTGTTTGTCACCAAAATAGTGTTCGATGACAAAGCGTGCGCTGCAATCCATAAATCATTATTACCAATAGATTGACCGTTCTTCTCAAGAAATTGCCGAATTATCCCGTAGTGTTCAGTGGTTTCTTGAGTGGGCATAATGACTGGGATATATTGTCGAAGTTCCGCTAATTTTTGTAGCGCTAAATCCCGTTGTTGACTTTTTTCTGCCCCATAACGCAATTCCCCTAATGTGATAAAAGACATAGCTACTTCACCCACACGCAAAGTAGTGAGTCGCTGATAGACTTCTAATGGCCGTTTTTTTGTGATATAAATACAAATATTAGTATCTAATAAATAACGTAATAACATGACAGTGTTCACCATTCTTCCCTGCTTTGTGGTAAATCATCTTGGCGCTCAGTCATAAAGTCATCCGGCATTTGTGTTAATAAATCAAAAGCTGCTGCAAGACTTATTGATTCAGGCTCAATAAAATTTTGCGGGGATTCTAATACTAATAATACATTTACTTCTTTATTAAACCATTCCTGAGATAATTTAATCGATAAAATGCCATTTTCACTCACCTGTGAATTCATTTGAAAAGTGTGCATATAGTTTTATCCCCATTAACTGGTAAGCTCAGATAGACAATAGTATCATATGTCTCAATAAATGAAAAAATCATTGTGAATTTAGAAAAAACCACTTTCTTGCGGTCAGCGGCGGCAGGTGCATGTAGGCCAAACGACAACCCAGCCCCCTTCTTCGCGAAAACTCCATTATACTGCGCAGCAGATTTTACCCCTACCACGAGGTTGCAATGCCGCTGAGTCACTTACAACATCGCGTTCAACAACAATTTCAAGCCAGCTTGGAGGCCAAACAGCGGGCTTTTCATAGCCTGCCGTTGCGGATTGCCGAGGCGGCGGTGTTGCTGAGCCAAACCTTCAAAGCCCAGGGCAAAGTGTTGAGTTGTGGCAATGGCGGTTCTGCTGGGGATGCGCAACATTTTTCCTCAGAAATGCTCAACCGTTTTGAACGTGAACGCCCCGGTTTGCCCGCGCTGGCCTTGACCACGGACAGTTCGACACTAACCTCGATTGCCAACGATTACCACTATGATCAGGTGTTTGCCAAACAAATTCACGCCCTGGGCCGGCCCGGCGATGTGCTGCTGGCGATCAGCACCAGCGGCGCTTCGGCGAATATTTGCCGGGCAGTGGATGCAGCACATGCCTGCCACATGCGGGTGTTGGCACTGAGCGGGCGCGATGGCGGGGCGATGGCGACCCTGTTGCAACGGACTGATATTGAACTGCGAGTACCTGCTCAATCGACCGCCCGCATCCAGGAAGTACATCTGTTAATCATCCACTGTTTATGTGATCTTATTGACTATCAACTGTTTGAGGAAAATCATCATGCCTAATGCGCTCAAGACTTATGTCCTAACCGGCTTGCTCGGTCTCTTATTGGTACACGGGCTGACGGGGTGTGCCACTGGCTTGCTGGTGGGTTCAGCACTGGGCACGGGGGCCGCCGGGGTGATGATGTACACTGACCGCCGCGCTGAAGGGGTCAGTGCTGAAGATGATGCCCTGGTCGAGCAAATACTCCAATGTCTACAAGACGATAGCAGCATTGCGCAAGCCGCGCATATCCAGGTTTTTTCTTATAACCACCAGGTGTTATTGGCTGGCGAAGCGCCTAACGAAGCGGTGCGTCAACAGGCGGCGGCCTTGACTGCCACGGTCAGCGGGGTGCGTGAAGTCTATAACCAGTTGATCATCAGCCCGCCCGCCACTGAGGAGATGCAAAGCTTCGATTCGCAGTTACGGATCCGGATCAATGCCGCGCTGTTATTTGCGCAAGGTCTGACTGCCGCCCATCCGCATATCACGGTGGCGAACGGCGTGGCTTATGTGATGGGACTCTTAACCCGCGAAGAAGGCAACAGTGCCGTCGAAGTGGTGCGTTATGTGGATGGCGTGACTAAGGTGGTGCCGCTGATCGAGTATGTACGTTTGGTGGAAAGCAGCGACAGTTCGACCACCCCCACGCCTGCCACCGATCCCTACGCCACGCCCCTGCAACCTTTAAGTTTTCCACGCGCTTATTAAACAGCCACAGCAATTTCGAGGTCATTCCGATGCGTAGACGACTCTATTTTATGTTACCCACGGTGGAACACTGCAAAACCGTGGTGCTGGAATTGCGCGAACAGGGGATGCCTAACAGCGACATCCATGTGGTGGCCCGCGACGACATTCCGCTGGACGACCTGAATCAAGCCAGCGCGTTGCAAAAAACCGAACTGGCACACGGGCTAGAATGGGGCATCGGCGTGGGCGGGGTTGCCGGGCTGTTGGGCGGATTGCTGGCGGTGACGTTTCCACCAGCGGGATTAGTATTGGCTGGACAAGCGATATTACTCAGCACCACTTTGGCGGGTGCCAGTTTTGGAGCCTTGGTGTCGGCACTGGTGGCGGGCGATATTCCCAATCACGAGCTGGAAGCCTTTCAAGATGGCATCACCAACGGTCAGGTGTTGCTGATTTTGGACATTCCCACCCCGCGCTTGCACGAAATCAGCGATTTGATTCGTAGTCACCATCCTGAAGCGATTATTGGCATCATGAAAGCGGATCGGCCTTTGCCCAATCGGGGCTAAACGCGGATTTAAATCGGAATAGAGCGTTATGTTGCATCATAAAAAAATCATTGTCGTCATGCCTGCTTATAATGCGGCGCTAACGGTCAAACAAACTTACGATGAAATTCCGCATGAAATTGTGGATCAGGTGATTCTAGTCGATGACAAAAGCCATGATTCAACGATTGAAGTGGCGCGCAGTCTGGGGATCGAGACCATTCCCCATGTCCAAAATTTAGGCTATGGCGGCAATCAGAAGACTTGTTATCAAGCCGCTTTAGCGCGGGGTGCAGACATTGTGATCATGCTGCATCCTGATTACCAGTACACACCCAAGCTGATCACGGCAATGGCCTCGTTGATTGCGGAAGATTTGTTTGATTGTGTTTTGGGTTCGCGCATTCTCGGTACGGGCGCATTAGCGGGCGGGATGCCGCTGTATAAATACGTAGCAAACCGGGGGTTAACCTTGTTTCAAAACTGGCTGCTGTCTTATAAGTTATCGGAATATCACACCGGTTATCGGGCGTTTTCCAGAAAAATTCTCGAAACCGTGCCGATAATGGATAATTCTGACGATTTTGTGTTTGATAATCAAATGCTGGCACAGATCATTTATGCCGGTTTTAGTGTTGCAGAAATCACCTGCCCCACCCGTTATTTCAAGGAAGCCTCGTCGATTAATCTGCCTCGCTCGGTGCAGTACGGCTTTGGTGTGCTGGGCGTCAGCGTCGCTTGCTTGCTGCATCGTTGGGGGCTGCGCCGTAGCGCTTTATTTGCTCCCTTGGATGAGGCTCATAAACGGCAGCGCCAGGACGTTTGAAGATGCGGTTAGCAGGCTGGATGCGGCACCTGTTCATACTGACCCTGTTGGCACTGGTGACGAGTTGGGTCTATTGGCCCAGTTTAGACAACGGCTTTTTGTTGTACTGGGATGATGCCAGTTATGTGGTGAATAATCCGCAGATTCAGCAGCTTAGCTTGGATAGCATGGCTTGGATGTTGACCACTTTTCATTCGGCGAATTGGCACCCGCTGACTTGGCTATCCCATGCGCTTGATTATCACAGCTATGGTCTACAGCCCTGGGGACATCACCTGAGTAATGTGGTTTTACACAGCCTTAATACATTGTGGGTGTATGTGCTGGTGCTGGTGTTATTTGGATTGTTAAAAACCCCCGTCGCTCAACAGCCTTTTCGACCCTTTACCGACACCGATTCTCGAACCTTGGTGGCCGCGATCAGCACCGCGCTGTTGTTTGCGCTACATCCACAACATGTGGAATCAGTGGCCTGGATTGCAGAACGCAAAGATGTGCTGAGTTTGTTTTTTATGCTACCCACGCTGCTGGCCTATTGCTTTTATGTGCGTAGTGAGGGGCGAGCGGCGAAATACTGGTATGGATTGGCGTTGTTATGCCAAACCCTGGCCTTAATGTCCAAGCCGATGGCCGTGACTTTACCGCTGGTGTTGATGCTGTTGGATATTTACCCGTTGCGCCGGGTCGAACCCTTCAATTTCGCACAGAGCCAGTCAAATCGCACGCTGGCTTGGCGCAAATGGCTGGGCGATAAACTGCCGTTTTTTATTTTAGTGGCTATCAGTGCCGTACTCACAATACAAGCACAAAGTGCGGGCAAAGCGGTGGCTGATTTGGTTTTAGTCGCATTGGATGTACGCATCCTAAACGCCTTTCACAGTGTGCAGATGTATTTGGTGAAATGGCTGTTCCCCATTTATCTCGTGCCTTTTTATCAGTTAGTGCTGATTCCATTCAAACAATTGTGGCAGCACCCAGAACTGTGGATACCCTTCATTGTGGCGGGCTTAAACACGGTTTTAGCCGTGTATTATTTTCACCGTCGTCAGCCTTGGTGGTTAATTGCCTGGTTGTTTTACCTGATTACCTTATTGCCAGTCATTGGTCTGGTGCAAGTGGGTAGTCAAGCGATGGCAGATCGCTATGCTTATTTCCCCACGCTGCCCGCCTATATCCTGCTAGGCAGCGGCCTTGCCTGGTTATATGCACGACAAACCACCCCCTGGCGCAAAGGCTTAGCACTGTTACCCCCATTATTGCTGGCAGGATTATTAGGCTTGCTCACACGTCAACAAATCCCGCTGTGGCAGAGTGATTACAGTTTATGGGATTACATCGTGCGTACTAATCCTGACAGCGGATTGGCACAGGGCAAATTAGGCGGTTTATATCAACGGGCAGGCAACTATGAAATGGCGTTGCAACATTACCAATTTAGCCTGGGTTTATCCGACGATGACAGCATCACTTATCACTTAGGTTATACCCAAGAAATGCTCAAACAACCGGATAAGGCGATAGAAACTTATCGCCGGGCCTTGGATGAACGCAGGGGTAATGTGCAAGAACAAACCGTGGCTTGGGCACGTTTAGCACAATTGTATTGGCAAGCGGGCCAGCGTGCCCCCGCACAACAGGCGTTGCAACGGGCGCTGGCGTTAGACCCACAGATGCCGTTTGCGCTCAACTTGCAGACCTTGATGCAGGCTGCTGCGCCCTGAACCGCTAACTGTCGGCCTTAGAACACTAAATCCAATCTGCAACAGACGTTTCTATTTTGGCATCCTGGCTACTGAAGAGGTGGTAGCGGTTTTTGCCCGCATATTTGGCTTGGTACATCGCCTGATCGGCTTGGTGCAAAAGTTGACTGGCATCCACGGTGTCGATTTGTGGGTAAAAGGTGACGCCGATGCTGGCTGAGATTTGTAGCGTGAGGGTGCCCACCTGCACGGGATGCGCCACCGCGTTGAGCAGGCGAGTGAGTAGCGGGCCACTGGCCTGGATGTCGTTCAAATCCAGCAGCACCGCCACAAATTCATCGCCGCCGATCCGCGCCAGGGTGTCGCCTTCACGCAAAGCCTGTTTCATTGCAACCGCCACTGCGACCAACAATTGATCGCCCACTTGGTGTTTGTGTTCGTCATTAACCGCTTTGAAGCCATCCAAATCAATATACACCACCGCTGACCGCCATGGAAAGCGCAGCGAGGGCGGTTAGTCCCCGATAGCCAATGCCCGACCGTAGAGCCGTAGGTTGAAGCGAGAGCGTAAGCCGCAGGAGAGACGCAGCGGGTGTGATTGGCGTAGAGTCATGGGGGAAGGAGTGTGCCGAAGCCGCAGAGTGGCGAAGGCGGACGGGAGACACCGGACGAATCGGGGAGGAAAGGAAGAGTTGCCGCGTGAGCGAGTGATTTTTTAGCAGGGAAGCTAAAAAATTTGTCACGAGGTAGCGGCACTATCACGCCAGCCAGTGTTGATGACGTTGCGCCTGGAGCATGCCCTGGGATAAACGGTCAGCCAGCAGGAGGCGGTTGGGGAGCGAAGTCAGCGCGTCATAATGGGCCATACGCTCCAATTTGTGTTCGTGTTCCTTGATCTGGGTGATGTCAGCAAACAGTGCCACGTAGTATTGAATCTGGCCTTCGGCATCGCGCACGGCGCTGATGTTTTGCAAGGTCGCATAGACTTCACCATTCTTGCGGCGGTTCCACACTTCGCCATACCAGTGCCCCTGTTGCGCCAGCGCCTGCCATAACGCGAGGTAAAAAGCTTTGGTTTGGCGGCCCGAATTGAGTATACGCGGATTCTGGCCTAGCACTTCGTCACGCGGGTAGCTGGTGATGTCGGTGAAGGCGGCGTTGACATCGATAATCGTGCCGGCTGCGTTGGTGATCATGATGCCTTCGCGAGCGTGGGTGAACACGCTGGCAGCCAAGCGCAACTGCGCTTCCGCTTGTTTGCGCTCGGTGATGTCGTGAACGATGGAGAACAGCAAATCCCGTCCCGCTTCGTGGATTGGCGTCGAATAGACTTCCACCTCGCGCACTTCGCCAGAGGCCAGCCGATGCGGAAACAGAAAGTAATTGCGTTGCTCGCGCAGGGCTTTTTGTCTTTCCTCGGCGATGCGGGCGGGCGGCAAGATGTTGATCTGGTGGATCGACATGCTGATCAGTTGTTCTCGGCTATAGCCGTAATAGGCCGCTGCGGCTGGATTGGCCGCCATGATTTCGCCCGTCATCGGATCGACCAGCAGCATCACCGACGCATTTTTCTCGAAGAAGTGTCTGAAACGCGCTTCACTGTCGCGCAGTTGAGCCTCGGTTTTTTTGCGTTCAGTGATGTCGCGGGCACTGACCCGCCGTCCCAACGTCTGTCCTGCGGCCCCTGAGACCGACTGGCAAACTTGTGATAACCAACGATAGTCCCCGGTTTTGGTACGAATGCGATAATCCAGTGCAGCTTGCTGATCACTGTCCAGTGCCCGTGCCAGGGACTCGGCATAGAGCGGTTGATCATCCACATGAATAATCCGGGTCAGTAAGCCGGGATCAGCATAAAATTCGTCCGGGGCATAGCCGGTGATCTGTTCACAGGAAGGAGAAACATAGCGAAGTATGCCGTCTGGCATGATCCAATATTCCCAATCTGAGGTGAAATTGGCCACAATGCGATAACGCAGTTCGCTGTCTTGTAGGGCTTGTTCGCGCTGTCTGAACTCTGCGACCAATTGATTGGCGATGCGGGTGGCACGGATTGCACGCAGCCAGCCAAATAACAAAGCCGTGAGTGTCAAGCCGCCCAGCAACGTCACCCAGAAGGCAAATTGCCGTAACACCTGCGCTTCAAGACCCTGTTTGACGTGTAGACTGACCACCACGGTGCCTAGCAGCCCGGTGCCCAGTAGTGTCCAGGCCAGTAGTGATTGCTGCCAATTTTTAATCATTGCGATCACAGTTGCTTGGTGATGGAGGTTTATTACAGTCTATCGCTGGTATTTTGCATAACTCGCACAATCAAATCCAGCGTGAGAGAAAATAGCGGCAAAAATGGGTCTTTCAATACCGTTTTAATCCATTATATCCCCGTTGTTCCAATCAAAAACAGCGGGGATTTTTGTCAGTGACTTTATTTACAATCACTGACGCAACGGGTTTCGCGTTCTATGCGTCCCCCACAAATCTGAAAGCAACGATCAAAGTTATCATTACAACCACAGTCTTTCTGGCAATTGGAAGTGTTAGTGTATTGATATTGACTCGGTTCATAGAGATTTTTACAACCAGAGCCGGTGTTTTTTTCTGCACAGCGTGTTTTTTGTTCCAGGTAGTTTTGACGGGCTTCGAGAAACTGCACTTTACCTTCCAGTTTGGCTTCACGACTGCACTGCTCGTAGTTTTGATCACAGCTTGCCTGGCAATCATTGCGCTGTTGCTCGCATTCCAGGGCGCAACGTTTGCCTTGTGCATCATTAGGCGGGAGATAATGGTGATAGGTTTCATACACCGGGCCACAAGCAGTGGCGAGCAACGTCCAGCCTAATAAGGCTAACAGTGAATACCAACGAGCAGTGGGACGTTTAAACAGATGAAACATAATCAATCCTCAAGGGTTAATGAAAAGAAAGTGTCGCTGAAACGACGATTAGGCGGTTTTGCCCACCTGGCTAATGATGTCATAAATCGGCCCTAAGACTGATAAAATAAGCCAAGCCATGATCCCGCCTAAGATTAAAATCATAATCGGTTCAATCATCGCTTGCAGTTTTCCAATGGCTTCGCGTACATCGCGGTCATAAAAATAACTCACATTGCGCATGGCAGTGTCTAAATCGCCGGTGCTTTCACCAATATTGACCATGCGTAACACCAGCGGCGGAAATAAACGCGCTTGTGCAAAAGCCGCACTCATGCTAGAACCGTCTGCAATCTGGGCACGCACCTGCTGTAAGGCTTCTTCAATGGCTAAATTACCGGCGGTTTTTTCAATCACTTCCAAGCTTTCTAAGACCGTGATACCTGCTTCATACATCAAGGCAAATAAACTGGCAAAACGGGCAAGAATGATTTTCTTGAAAATAGGGCCGATAATCCAAATGCGTAATTTCAAATCATCGACTTTAACCCGCAGCCGGTAATTAAAAAACATAGCCAACCAAAGCATAATCAATAAGCTGGGCGGTGTCAGCAACAGTGCCAACCAATACTGTTGCACAAACTCTGACACGGCGACTAACATTTTAGTTTGTGGGGGCAATTCATCTGTGACATTTTTCATGAACACCACCAGTTCTGGCACCAACCAGAACATCATGAAAAACACCATACTGAAAATCACTAAGGCACTGAAGGCCGGATAAATCAACAGGCGTTTAGTTTGCGCCATAATTTCATCTTGCCATTTTAAGGAATCGGTGAGGTGCTTAAAGACATTAGTCAATTCACCGCTTTCTTCGCCGACATGGACTAAATTGACAAACACCGTGTCAAATGCTTTGGGAAAACGGCGCATGGAATCCGATAAATGACGGCCCGCTTGCACATCTTCAATCAAAGACGCCAGCATATCGCGAAACCGGGAAGGTTCCATGCTGTCGCGCATGTCTTCTAAGCCTTGCAATAAGGGCACACCGGCACGTAATAATTGTTCCATATAAAAACAAAAATTAATCAAATCTTGGCGGGGAATTTGACCACTGTTCAGTTGAAAACGCTGGCTACCCAGGCGATAGCTGATTAAATCTAAATCCATGCGCCGCAAGCGCACTTCTAAGTCTTCGGGATTATCCGCATCCAGTTTGCCAACCAGCATTCTACCCACGCCGTTCATGGCCTTGTATTTAAAGTGCATGGTGGTTTGTGTCTCTCCAGTGTCAGTAAAACCCTCGCGACGCGCTGGGCTGCGCCATTATCAGTGAGCCTGCGGCAATGATCAACGCGATCCTGTGCTTGATTGACCGCTTTGTGAGTGCCCGGCTTGTGCTACACTTTGCCCCGATTCGCCCGCCTCCTTATATGCCATAACAGAAACAGAGCCTGCTATGAACGACAACTACTATCTCTTGCTAGGGCTTGCGCCCGATGCCACTGCGGTGGAGATTAAAAACGCCGCCCAACATCAAATGGATGAACTCAAGGCCGCCTACACCCGGCTGTCCCAGCACAGCGCGGGTACCGGGGCGAACCGGGATTATCAACTGCTCGGTATCTCTGCGCACGCCAATCCCGACGCGCTACAGGCTGCCGCACAACGCCAAATTGCCGCGATCAAAGACGCTTATATTCTGCTCAATGATCCGGCCCGTCGCCAAGCCTATGACCGGCAACTGCAAACAGCCGCACCAGCAAACGCTGCTCAACCTCAAGCTGAGCCAGTGCCGCTTCAGCAAAAACCCGCACCCGCGCTTAAAACCAAGCCGACCCCGCCAGATCACGATCCCTATGCGGCACCACAGACCGATATGGCGGATTTTGAAGTGTCTGATTTAGTGCTGGCCACCCGCTTACGGCGCTTGGCAGCGGTACTTTTGGATGGCCTAATCTACCTGTTGGCGTTCACGCCCTTGCTGTTTGCGGCCTTTCAAGGCGGCCTGTTCGCCGCCATGCAGGCGAGCGAAGAGGCGGCAGATGGCGTGGTGGAGGGGGCCGATGCCGCAGCCAGCCTGCAAAGCATGGAAATTTTTAGCCCGCTGCTGCTCGGCATCATGGGGCTGCTGATGTTGGGGATAGTGATTGCCAATCTGGTGCTGCTTTACCGCAATGGTCAAACCATAGGCAAGCGATTGTTATCCATCAAAATTGTGCGCACTGATGGTGAGCGTTGTGGGTTGTTGAGAATCTTTTTTTTACGCTGGTTGCCGGTGGGATTACTGGGTGCAATTCCGCTCGTCGGCCCGCTGATCAGCCTCGCCGATGCCTTGTTAATCTTTCAGCAATCGCGCAAATGTCTGCACGACCTGTTTGCTGACACCATCGTGATAGAAGTTGCCTAAGCCATGTTTGACACCCTGCGCACCATCGAAACGCCCGAGGGTGTCGAACTCAGCCTGCGCATTGCCGGGCCGGTGGTGCGTAGTGCCGCTTGGACAGTGGATTTTTTAATCCGCACCGTGATTTACCTGGGTCTCAGTGTGGCTTTTTCCACGCTGGGCGAGGCTGGCAGCGGCTTGTTACTGTTGTCGGTGTTTTTGCTGGAATGGCTGTATCCGGTGTTGTTCGAGATTTACCGCGACGGTGCCACTCCCGGAAAAAAACGCTTAAAAATCAAAGTATTATATACCAGTGGTGCGCCGATCAGTTGGTCTGGCTCACTGCTGCGCAACCTGTTGCGGGCGGTTGATATATTGCCATTTCTCTATGGTTTCGGCCTGCTCACCATATGTTTGAACCGGAACTTTCAACGGCTGGGCGATCTTGCCGCAGGCACCTTGGTGGTATACGCCGATCCGCTGCACAGCAAAGTCGGTTTACCCGACGCTGAACCGTTACCCGCCCCCTACCCGCTCACCTCCGAAGAACAGCGGGCGATTCTCAGTTTTGCCGAACGCGCCCAAGGTTTGCCGCCTGCGCGGGTGCAGGAACTGGCCGCCATCGCCATTCCCCTGACCGGCTATGCCAATCCCGAACAACAGCTTTATCGTCTGGCCCACGGTTTATATCGGCTATAACCTTTTCTGTTCCAGCGGAGTATTCCCATGTCTCTCAGCGCAGCCCAATGGTTAGCACAGATTTGTGCCCTGGATTTACCCGAGAAAATCAAAATCCTCAATGTGTGCGGGGGACATGAACGGGCAATCACCCAGGCCGGTTTGCGGGCTTTATTGCCGTCTCACATCGAATTGATTCCCGGCCCCGGTTGTCCCGTGTGTATTTGCCCGGAAGAAGATATTTACGAAGCCATCCAACTGGCACGCCAAGAGAAAGTGATTTTAGTGGCGTTCGGCGACATGCTACGGGTGCCGGTGAATGCGCCCAAATCCGAGCCGCGCTCCTTGGAACAAGCCAAGGCCGCTGGAGCCGACATCCGCCCGCTGGCTTCGCCTTTGGAAGCGGCACAGATCGCCGAAGCCAACCCCGGCACGCCGGTGGTGTTTTTTGCGGCAGGTTTTGAAACCACCACCGCGCCGGTGGCGGCCCTACTCGCGCAAGGCGTACCCGATAATTTGTTTATCTTGTTGTCCGGGCGACTGACTTGGCCGGTGGTGGCGCTGTTGTTAGACAGCGGCGAAGCGACGTTCGATGCGCTGGTCGCGCCCGGTCATGTCGCCACTGTGATGGGCCTGGAAGAATGGGCATTTGTGGTGCGCGATCACCAAATGCCAGTCGCAGTGGCGGGCTTTACGCCAGAAAGCTTGCTGGCGGCCTTTTATTCGCTGTTGCGTCAACACCAAACCCAGCATCTCGCACTCGACAACTGTTATCCACAATGGGTGCGCCCAGGCGGCAATCCCAGCGCTCAGGCCCAGCTTGCCCAAACCTTACAAGTGGTCGATGCCAACTGGCGCGGCATCGGGATGATTCCGGCTTCCGGTTTTGCCCTGCGCGAGGAATACGCCGCTCACGATGCCCGGCGTCAACTGCCCTCGTATCAAGCGCTGGCACGCCGTCGAGCGGGCGAGATGCCGCCGGGCTGCGACTGTGCCAAGGTGGTGCTGGGCAAGATTTACCCTAACCAGTGTGCGCTGTACGGCACAGCTTGCACACCGCGCCAGCCAGTCGGCCCGTGCATGGTCTCCGATGAAGGCGCTTGCCGGATTTGGTGGGCAGGCGGGATGCGTCGTGGCAGCTAACAGAAGATATTCACCGCAAAGACGCAAAGGCACAAAGGTAAAGAATAAATAATTCTACTTTGTCAGATTTCCCTGCTACGCCGCCCTCACCCCCGGCCCCTCTCCCGCAGGGAGAGGGGAGCAAAGCCCCGCTCCTCCGGGGTGCGCCGTGGCAGCTAACAGAAGACATTTACCACAAAGACGCGAAGGCACAAAGGTAAAGAATAAATAATTCTACTTTGTCAGATTTCCCTGCTACGCCGCCCTCACCCCCGGCTCCTCTCCCGCAGGGAGAGGGGAGCAAAGCCCCTCTCCTCTTGGGAGAGGGGTTGGGGCGAGGGTAAGCCGCGTGTCCTCTGTGCCTTTGTGGTGTCCTGAGTGCAGTCAAGCGCACTAAGCACCCTCAGCACCGCTCAAACGCTGATACACCGTGACCAGCGCTTGTTCATCCCCGACATTGCCGGGAAAAATCACCACCGGCAATTCGGGATAACGTGGATGGTCGGCAGGACAACACACCACCGAACAGCCGGGGAGAATTTGGCCGACCACCCGCGCAGCCCGCAACGCCAAGCCGCTGCTGAGTACATCGTTCGACGTAATCCCGCCTTTGCTGATCAAAAAGCCCAAACTCTCCGGCAAACCACGCACCACGTCCATTAAAAACGCCGAAACCGCCTCGCCGAAAGCCAAACGAGCGGCCTGATCGGCAAAGGTTTTTTCAACCCGGCTGGTGAAAATCACCGAAGTTAAACCCTGCTGATGGGCACTGGCTGCTTGGCTGAGTACCTGCGCCAACAACGCCGGGCGCTCATCAGCGATACGCGACACCTCGATTTCTATCGACTTCACCCCTGGCGCATTGAGCAAAGCCGCCAGTTGTTGTGTGGTTTTCTGCACATGCGAACCGACCACCACCGCCCCAGGCCGTTGCCCACGCACATAACGCGACATCGCCTCAGCACTGACCGGTTGCGGCGGCAATTGCGCCAAAGCCGTGAGCAAACTGGCAGCACTGCGAAACAAAAAGCGCTTGCCTTGCGCGCTGGCCTGCTTGAGTTGGTCGCAAAAATGGTTCAAATCAGCCTGAGTCTCGCTATCGACCACGCAACACACATTGCCAGACAAACCCAACAAACGCGCCAAACTGTCACCGCGTACCGCCGCCAGTCCAAAATGCTCCACTTGTGCGGCACAAATCCGCCCCTGGGTTTTTTCTTCCACATAATCCGGCAAATAGCTGTGCTGATAGCCAAACACCGAATCCTTCGCAAATTCAGTCAGATGCACCGCCACCGGCTGCCCATCCACCCGCAAATAATGCACCCCGTCGCGGGTAAAGCGCCCCCCCTCAAAAAATGCAGGCACCATAAAATGCGCGTCAAACGGGCCTAATTCCTCGGCGATAATATCGGTTTCCACCGGATAATGGCCACGCAAAGTCGAATCAGAACGGCTGACCAGGATCGGATTGAGCGGCTGCCCGGCTGCCGCCAAGTCAGTGAAGGCTTGCTTGAGATTGACACAGACTTCACGGGTCACTGCCGCCGCCCGCGCCGCACTCATGCCCCGCGTATTGGTCAAAATAAAAAACAACGGGGCTGCATCCGTCAAACCTTGCCGCAAGGTGTCTACGTCCCAGCGTGTCAACAACAAACAAGAATGAACGGTCTGCGAACCGGTGGGATCATCATCTAACACGATGATTTTAGTGGGTCTATTCATGGCCAAGTCTCTGTATTAAATGCGGATGTCACCTAACTATCACGCCCAGCACAAAGGCGCAGGGCTACAAAGTAGCACAAATTGAATCGAGTGGTTGCAGCGGCAGGCTCACGAATTGACAAGTGGAGAGGTGGGTGTAAGATACTCCGTCGTTAACCATGACATGCAAGCAATCATTATCCGACTGTTTGCAAAAATTGAATCAAGATTGTTATTTGATTCATGGTGGTGATATGTTACAAATTGATAGCCAGGTAGGCTGGACTGCCTCGCTATTGATGCGCTTCCTTCGTCAGCGTATTTTTGCAAAAATATTAGGCCGCAGATATGCAGTCTAATTTGTGTTATGCATTAACATAGAGATAGGTTGCTAAAATGAATGAAGAAAATGAAATTGCGGTCGAGTACTTCAGGGCACTTCGTTCTGAAATTGATTTACGTATCAATAACCATAGCTATTTTACCATTAGCAAAATTGTTGCATGTTCTGCTTTGCTTGGACACTTGGCTAGTAGCAAATCCGGTTTGTCTGCTCTAATAGCTATTCCTGTATTGGCATTCGGTTTGGACTTAGTTATCTATCACAACATCAAGCGAGTAAACGACATAGGGAAATATATTAAAACAGAACTTGAGGAAAAAGTATTCAACAATTTAATAACAAAGGGTTGAGTTCCATGCGAACAGAAGTTTCAAACCAACAAACAGGGAGTTTTAGACTTCATATTTGATCGTTTTAGTCAGCTTGTAGTCACGACAATCTTTGCAGTTCTAGCTTTTGCTCTCGCGGCACCTCTGCCAACAGATATTTACTGGTCGTGGTTCTTCTGGCTGATCCTGGGCTTATTGCTCGCTGACGGAATAGCCGCTTATTTATCAAGAGCCAGTGACAAGCCCACGTAGGGCGGATAAGACTCGTCTGTTTACGCCGTCATCCGCCGTATGGAAAACGCCCAGACGATGTTCCAAACGGCGAATGACGCAATACTTACATTGGCGAATGACTGATAAAATTAACCTGCAATCGCTGACCGCCATGGAGAGCGCAGCGAAGGCGGTTAGTCCCCGATAGTCAATGCCCGACCGTAGAGCCGTAGGTTGAAGCGAGAGCGCAAGCCGCAGGAGAGACGCAGCGGGTGTGATTGGCGTAGAGTCATGGGGGAGGGAGTATGCCGAAGCCGCGGAGTGGCGAAGGCGGACGGGAG
>Ga0209575_10000458_pt1 | contig 26092 bp, 22 predicted proteins | sample Medcelwee11metaG_FD_187172 | JGI IMG/M metagenome (GOLD analysis project Ga0209575, IMG submission 187172) | Freshwater pond sediment microbial communities from the University of Edinburgh, under environmental carbon perturbations - Medium... | ecosystem: Environmental > Aquatic > Freshwater >...
AACGAGTAGTAGGACAAGAAGAGGCGATCAAGGCGGTTTCCAATGCCATTAGGCGATCTCGCTCAGGCATTTCACAACCTAATCGGCCAATTGGTTCTTTTATCTTTCTTGGTCCAACCGGAGTAGGAAAAACAGAACTCGCCAAAGCTTTGGCTGAATTTCTTTTTGATGATGAGTCCGCGATGATTCGCGTGGATATGAGCGAATATATGGAATCGCACAGCGTTTCTAAGCTCATCGGTTCGCCCCCAGGGTATGTTGGATATGAAGAAGGAGGGCAATTGACGGAAATTATCCGCAAAAAACCATATAGCGTAATTCTGTTTGATGAAATCGAAAAAGCCAATTCGCAAGTTTTCAATATCATGCTTCAACTTTTGGATGAAGGTCATTTGACTGACGCTAAGGGTCGCAAAGTTAATTTCAAAAATACAGTAGTGATTATGACTTCCAATATTGGTTCCGATATAATTTATAAAAGCGGATTAGGTTTCAAAGATGATCAAGAACAAGAAATCTTAGGCGAAGAAGAAATGAAAGAAAAAGTTTTGTCATCCCTTCGAGAAAATTTCAAACCGGAATTTTTGAATCGTCTGGACGAGATAATTATCTTCCATCCAATCAATCCCAAAATGCTCAGCCTCATCACCGAATTGGAATTGCAAAAAATTCAATCCCGCCTGAGTGACAAAAACATCAAAATAACTCTTTCTCAAGAAGCCAAAAAATATCTCGCCAAAAAAGGTTTCGACCCAGCCTACGGTGCTAGACCGCTAAAACGCATTATCCAAAACGAAATCTTGGACGAGTTAGCAATGGAGATAATTGAAGGCAAAATCAAAGAAGGAGAGAAGATCAAAATTAGCCTTGAAAAAGAGAAGTTGTTTTTTGGGAAATAACTGTAAATTGATGCGAGTAATTTTTGGATACGCAATAATGCTGTGCTATACTAGATGAGTAATTCGAGTGAGTGAAAAACTATGTTTTTAAAGTTGCAACCACTTTTATATAGTCTATTGTTTCTAGCCGGCTTGGAATTCATTGTTTTTTTTCATGAACATGTTCCTTTTATTATTCTTTTTTTGCTCTTGATGGCGATGTTCCAAGGCTGGAAAATTGGAAGGAAATGGAAATTCTCTGTTTTGCCAATTTCTTTTGTGCTTTCCTGTGTAGCGCTTCTATATCTCGTGACAATTCGCTATGAGCAACAAGCTTTTATAATTTTAGCTTCAGGGATGTATTATCTTTCTCTCTTAGGCGCATATCGCTTGAGTTTATATGAAAATGATCAAACTGCCCGAGGTATGAATATGGCGGCCACCGTTTCTACTATTTTTTTTGTTTATGCCAGCGCTTACGGACTATATTTGAATTTTTTAGTCCCACTTTATTATTTAATACTAGCTTATCTTTTCGCTACTCTTTTTGTGAGCTATCAATATTTTTCCATAATTCATCCTCACAAAAAAATAGTTTGGGTTTATAGTTTGCTCATTGCCTTAATAATGTCAGAACTTGTTTGGACGATAAGTTTTTGGCCTTTTGGCTATTTGACGAGCGGCGTAGTTGCGCTTATACTATATTTTGTCCTTTGGGATGTCATTCAAAGCTATTTTTTACGAATTTTAAGCAAAAAAAGATTTGTCGCTAATTTAATTTTTTTCTCCGTTTTAACTAGTCTAGTTCTTATTAGTTCTAAATGGATACCCGTAATTTAAATAACATTTATGTTTAAAAAAATAATTCTAATTGTAGGAATAATTCTAATCGCAGGGCTTAGTGGGATAATTGCTGATCGCTATATATTTTTGCATTTGGCCAATAGCCGATTTTTTTCAAAAAATGAATTTTTCAAGAAAGCAGTGGAAAATGTGACTGTTATCAACAAAACCGAACAAGTTTACGTTAAAGAAGATTCGTCGATAAATAAAATAACTAATCAAATTATTCCCGCCATTGTGAATATTGTTTCCTATACAGAAAATACGAATAAAAAAAATAATCTAACATTAAGCACAAATAATACTGGCGAGATATTGACAAGTGATGGAATAATTATGACAAGCGCTAGTGCTATTATCCTGAATGGAAAATATAAGGTTATATTGAATAATGGCAATGTTCATGACGCAAAAGTTTTAGGCATAGATAGTTGGAGTAATCTGGCCTTTTTGAAAATTACTGCCAGCAATCTGCCGGTAATACCCTTTGGCAATTCAGATGAATATAATCCGGGGGAAAAATTGATTGCTATTGGTAATAATAATAGTGAATATCAAAATAAGTTTACCTCGGGATTACTAAGTAGCTTTAGCTCTTCATATAATATTTCCGGTGAAGCCCTTTCAAAAGCGGAAAATATGGAAGGAGTTTTTTTGACTGATTTTAATGAAAAAATACTTTCAACCGGTAGTCCGGTTATCGATTATTCAGGTCAAATGATGGGTGTTACTGGCGTAGTTATGAAAAATGGACAATTGGAATATTTTCAAATTCCTGCTAATAAAATAAAATTGGTTTTAGAAAAGGTTATTAACGGCACACTAAATTCTAATATAAATCTTGGAATTTATTATTTGCCAATAAATAAATCTTTAACGCTAATCAATAATTTACCGACGGATCATGGTGCGTTAATTTATAGCGCTTCTGGTCAGCAAGGTTTGGCAGTTATCTCTGGTTCAGTTGCTGATAAGGCGGGACTTAAGATAAATGATATTATCACTAAAGTTGAAAATACCCAAATAAGCACCGAAAATAATTTATCTGATATTCTATACCAATACAAAAAAGGGGATAAGATTGAACTTACAGTTTTACGAGCGCAGCAAGAAATGAAAATAGAGGTGCAATTCTAGTTATAAATTTAGACACCCAGAAATTTAGACACCCAGTGTCGCAAGCTTGCGACACTGGGTGTCTTTTTGAAGAAGTAATATTCCAAGATTTTTCTATTTATATCTTAACGCTTCCAAAGCGTTTAGTTTAGCGGCACGTCTGGCTGGATAAATTCCCGTAATCACACCCACTACTGTAGAAAATACCATAATAAAAATAATAAACCATGCCGGTCTAGCAAATAGATTAGCTTGAACTCCTCCAAACATTCCAGCTAACCAATTCATTCCATAATTTACTAAGCTACTCAAAAGAAATCCCATAGCTACTCCAAACAATCCTCCAAAAAATCCAATTATCATTGACTCCGTAAGAAACATTCTCCAAATATCATATGAAGAAGCCCCAATGGTTTTCATAATACCGATTTCTTGAGTTCTTTCCAAGAGAGCAATTGTCATAGTGTTAAACATTCCAATGGCGCTAACCACCAATGCAACTACTCCAAACAAAGCAAGTACTATTTGAGCAATGGAGAAAATTTGTTTAGCTTGATCAACTGTTTCCGAAACAGAACTAACGAAAAATCCTTTTTCGATAATGCGAGCTCGAGCCGGTTCAAGATTGAAGGTAGAATTTACCCGAACTTTTAGTTTATCATAAGTAGTAAAAGCTATCTCAGAGACAGAAGAGTCGGGGATATAAATATATGCGTTAGAAATATCATTAACCACCCCAGAAATTTTATAGGTTTTATTTACATATTCAATGGGGGTTATCTCTTTGGTAATATTTTCTTCCGTAGGGGCTTCTTTAGTTGAAGCGGTTTGATTATTTTGTTTTAGGGGATTTTTGGCAATTCGAATTGTTATTTCGTTATCAGAAAAATCATCCTTATTAATATCAAGTAACTGCAACGCAGCTAGGGAAATTATCATTTTGTCATTTTCTCCATCTTTGAAAATATTTCCTTTGTCCACCATTATACCCTCGAGACTAAGAAATCGAGGATTTACGATATTTATTTTGGCAGCTGAAGTAAGTCCATTGCCAGATATTTGGGAATCTTGAGAAATCAAAGGAAAAATATCAGTTATTTCTGAAATTTCTTTGATAGAAGTGATGCTTTCTTGATTTAGATCTATAGCTTCACTATTTTGTGTCACATCCAGTGCAAGAAGAGAATCTTGCGTAGCAATATTTTCCAAAATAAGCTTTTGTAAGCCATAACCTAAAGAAACTAAAAAGAAAATAGTTCCAATACCAATACTGATTCCAAGAACTGTGAGCAATGTTCGCAGGCGATTGTTTTTGAATGATCTAGTTGAAATTCGAAAGACATCTATTGATAACATATTATATAATATTATTTTTTATTGGATTATTTATATCTGTATTGTTTTTTTCTGGCTCGACTTTTAACCCGAAACCAACAATTAAAATTAAATCTAATTCACGTAATACCTTATGCACTGTTCGTTTATCGAGTCCTGCGCCACCTTGCTCTCTCGGCACATCTAATAATTTTTTAAAATCAATAAATGGTATTTCATCATCAATTCTTCTTCTGATGAGATCGGCTACTTTTACCTTGGATTCATCACTTATATGAATATTTCTTTTTTGGATAAAATAATCTATCACAAACTTGGCTTTTTCCTCAGAAGTATGCTTGCCAAAAACTTCAGTTGCTGATTTAGCTAGAGCTTCAAGTTCGACAGTAAAATTTTTAGCGATTCGTTGATCGAGTCCCGCGCCACCTTTTTCTATTGATTTGTCTAATTGTTCAAAAAGATTTTGCTCACTATACACACCAGACATTTTTAGTCGAATAGATTCTTCAATGACTTTCATTTGATTTTCTTCATAAGGGATAAAGAAAGATTCGGCAATGAGCTTAGCTTTTAAGGGTTCCATAAGAAAACTGATTTGTTTTTCGGATAGTCCACGGAATTTTTCCATAATCTTATCAAAGACTGACTTACCTTCTTCTGCTCTAGATTGAACTTCATGTGAAGCCCCAGAAGCATCCTTCCACTCTTCTTTGGTAATCTTCCCATCTTTCATGTAGATAATGTGCGTTCCCCAATCAACATTTTCCGGATTATGTGTGACAAGAATAACCGTTTTACCTTCTTGCTTATTGAGTTCTCCTAAAATCTGCATCACATTATTTGCTGAAGCACTGTCCAGGTTTCCTACGGGCTCATCAGCTAATACTAAAAATGGATCGTTCACGATTGACCTAGCAATACCAATTCTTTGTTGTTGTCCGCCGGATAATTGACTAGGTACCTTTTTCCATTGTTCCTTAATGCCGAATCTTTCGAGTAATGTCATAACTTTTCTTTCTCTTTCACCTTTTCTAACATTAACAAAAATTTGCGGCAAAGCCACATTATCCAAAACTGATAGTGTCGAAATTAAGTTGTATGACTGAAAGACCATTCCGATTTTACTACGATGAAATTGAATTCGCTCAGTGGCTTTCATTTTCAAAATATCAATGTCATTTATTCGAACATTTCCCTCATCTGGATCTTCTAGCCCAGCAATGATATTTAGGAGCGATGATTTCCCGCAACCAGATGGCCCAAGAATCACTACGAACTCTCCTTTTTTGATTGTGAGGTTGATATCAAATAAAGACTGAAAGGCATTATCTTTTCCGCGGTTGTAGGTGAGATTGATATGCTCCATCTCAACTAATTTTTCTTTTAGTTCCATTTTTGTTTTAAATATTATTAATAACTAATCTATAACAAAATTATACTACAACTTCTAATATTTGACAAATACCTAATTTTCTGCTAGGATGCACTATTCAATGATTAGCATTAAATTACCCAATAAATAGCCTCTATATAGAATAATATTCTAAATTGAGATGTAGTATAAAAGTAGTTAATTAATTTTTAAAATATATGAAAAAAATCACAAATTATACAAAAACATCAATCGCTTTGATTGCAACATTGTTTTTTTTGGCAAGCACTGCCTTCGCGGATGTTTCAGTGAATGTAAAAAACACTTCAACTAACACTGTTACTGCAACAGGTGGAAGTGCTACACAATCACAAAGCCAGAGTCAATCTCAAGCTCAATCACAATCACAAGTGCAAGGCAAATCAACTGGAACAGGATTATGTTCCACTTGTTCACCATCTTCTTCTGGCTCTAGTTCTCAATCACAATCTCAATCGCAGTCACAATCGCAGTCACAATCACAAACAGCTACAGGTGGTAGCGCTTCTGTGAATCAAAATTCAAGTACAAAGGTTAATGTAGATGTAGATAATAACGATGATGATGATAATGATGATAATGATGACGATGATGACAATAATGATGACGATAATAACGATGATGATGACGATGATGATAACGATGATGATAACGATGATGATGATAAGGATCATAATGATAATCATGATTCTTCTGATCACTATCATAAAGATGGAAAAACTTATAAAAGAACCGTTGTTTTAGGCGCAAAAAGCTTACCTGCTACAGGAAGCGGAGCGACAGGATTATTTGCCCTCCTTGCTATTTCAGGAGCAGTAGCTTTTGGAATGAAATATGCATACAAAAAGTTTGCCAAGTAATTTCAGCTTTTGAGAGTTTTTGAAAAAAATTATGCGCGGATTCTGGCAAAAAATAAAAGGCAGTTGGATAGGTTCTCTTCTTTTCAGCTGTCTTTTAATATCAATCTTCTTTGGCTTATTTTTCCTAGTTAACCTAGATCTTAAGCCTACTTCAAAAAATCAGCCGATTTCTGATTCTTCGGTTAATTTTAACTTGGACGACGAGATAAAAAAACGTCTAAGCGGAATGGATGTTTCTGTGGAAAGTTATTCCGCTTGGGCGATTCGTCTTGGCTTGAATGCTTCAAATTCTGGACTCGACCAAGATCCTGACAAGGATGATTTGGCCAACTATCTGGAATATGTTTATGGTACCAATCCATTAGAAAGAGATACGGACAAAGACACCTATTCAGACAAAGCAGAAATTGCCAATGGTTATGATCCAGATGCCCCAGGAGACAGCAATATCAAACCGCGAGTGGAAATTTCCATTGCTAAAATCAAAATTTTAGCGCCAATGATTTGGTCAAAAAGCGAGCATGAACAAGATATGCTGAAAGAACTGGAAAATGGACTAGGACATTATCTCAAAACTTCCGCCCCTGGGCAACTTGGCAATATGATTATCTCTGGTCATTCTAGTAATTATATTTGGGCAAAAGGGGACTATAATCACGTCTTTAAAGATTTGGATAATTTAGAAAAAGGCGATGTCATTATCATCACCACTTTTCAAAAAAATGGGAAAATCATCATTTATCGCTATGTAGTTAGCGAGAAATTTGTGACGGTTCCAAATGATACGCGGATTTTTGAAAATTCTGACAGTCCAATTCTCACTCTTTCTACTTGTTGGCCAATCGGCACAGCTTTTCGACGACTTATCATCAAAGCTGAGTTGCAAAAATAAAACTTTTTATAACTTGACAAAATATCAATTTTCTGCTAGTATAACTGGTTATCAATAAATGTTTGTCATTGCGCCATTTTTCGCTGAATTTAGCTAAAAATAGCGTGCTGATAAACTAAGAAAGCACGTTGACAAACAATCCTTGAGGCTTTGAAAGCTCGGGTTCATATAATTAATAATCATAAAACAAACAAAAAAACAATACAATGGGAATGGGCGAAAAGCCCGAAGGAGCAATCATGAAAAAGTTGGTTATGGCAGTTATGGTAATTTTGGCAATTGTGTCTTTCGCGAGTTTTACTTTCGCGGACGACGTAGAAGTGGGTCTCGAAAATACCCTTAACACTGATATTGATGTTGAAGGCGGAAACGCTGAGCAAGATCAAAATCAAACAATGGAACAATGGGAGCAACAGTGGCAAAATGCCTGCGCCACTGGTGGTGAAGGAGGGAAAGGGGGAGAATCAAATTCTACCTCTACATCTGGCGCCAATATTACTGACAGCGGAAATTCAAGTTCCGCCATCAAGGATAGTGGCAATTCCACTGTCAAGGTTGGCGATACAACGTCGAAAGTCGGCGACACGACTTCAAAGTCCATCGTCGGCGACACGACCGCCACTAACAAAACCGATGTTAATGGGGTGAAAGGTGAAATTAAAAACACCTATAACAACATTAACAAAAGAAATCAGATTACGGCACAGCCTGGAGTCAGCGGAAGTTTCGTTGGCGCACCAATGATTCAACCCTCAAAAGACTGGCAATTATTTACTTGCCAACCCTTCTTCAAAAGTTTTACAAATGAAGAATTGCGGGTTATGTCAAAGGGTGCCGGCGGATTTTTCTCATCGGGTATTCAGAAAAGTATGCGTATTGAGGAGGTTGAGTCTTATGACGAATCCACAATCGTACGCCTTGACTGGATTCCCTTTGGGCCCAATGACAAGGTTCTCGGTGAGTTTGAGTATCAAGCAGACGAACCGATGCCTTTAGGAAACGCTCTTTCTCATGTCCTTCTCCAAGCAAAAAAGGAAACGAATACTCACAGAGTGGTCGTGTGGATCAGGATAAAGGGCATTGCAAAAAATTCTGGATTTTCCATTGGAAGTGGTGCTGGAGCAGCTAGATTGTGGGGTCCTGATATGGATGCCACAGCCGGTGCTTTAGCAATCGGTGGTTTAATCGGAACCACCTCCGCATATGTTGAAGAGGAATGGGCAATTCGGGTATTAGCACTTAATGACGGAGAAATTAATCCGCCAGCAGGTGTTGAGGTTTGCGGACTTACAGTGTCCGCGCCGACTTCACAAGTGGAAGTGCAGGAAGAAGAAATCGAGCCAGCCTGTGACCCACAACCGATCATTTCACGGATCAAACAGTTAGAAGAGGGCACGAAAAATTGTCCGACTGATTGTTTGAACAATGAGATGCTTCGGAAGCAAATGGGAGATGCTTATTTAGATCTCTTCTACTGCACCGGCGACAAAGACGCACTCGTGAAAGCGATTGCGGAGTATAAAAAAGCCGAGAAGAATTTCCTTGAAGGTCGCGAACCAAATGGAACGCGCACCAGCACCCTCCAAGGTGCCCAGGATATTCTCTACAAAGCGCATTACAATTCTGCGCTGGCAATTCTTGAACTTAGCGGGCCCGATGCAGAAACTTCTTTTGCTCAATTTGAAAAGTTAGGCAAAAGAGGCGACGGATTGATGCCTGAAAACAAAAACGATATTAAACGCTAAAAATACAGGAGAAAGAAACCATGAAAAAAATACTCAGCACAATGTTTGTTATTTTTATTCTCGCGTTTTCGAGTTCGGTGGCATTCGCTGCAAGACCGGTTCCAACACAAACTGGTTCTCAAATTTTTGTACCAAAAAACGTGCCGATTACCCCTGCCATGATTAAGGCGGGAGTGTCATATACCGACGCCCAGAGTATTCGGGCGGAGGTGGAAGGACTCAAGAAAAGAGTCCAGAACCTTGAAACGGCTGACCAAAAAATCTGGGGCAAAATCAATGCCATCTGGAATGCTGTTGGCCAAATCAAAACTATGGTCAAAACGGCAATTAGTGACAACGCAGCCAATTCAACTCGAATTGATCAGGTTGTCAAAGAAAACGCCACCGTCAAAAAAGAAGTTGCCGACCTAAAAGCTGGCTTGCCGGCTATGATGAAGAAAGCGGTTGAGGAAGGAACTTCCAAGCAGTTTGAAAATATCCGGAAAATTGGCCAATACGCTTTCTGGGGTCTTGTATTGGCGATAATTGGATTAGCTATTTACTCCTATCGCCGCAAACCTTAGTGATAACATTTCAAAAAACGTTTAAAAAAAGGAGGTGAACACGGGCGGTTGCTTTTAACATAAAGCAACCGTCCACCCAACTTTATCACAGCTAAAAATTAGGCTGTTTTTTTATTTTCAAATTACAAATTTTGATGTGTGGAAAAAAAGCATTTGTGCTAATTATAAAAATTTAGTATTATATAGATGTAAAAAAATAATTCATCCCCCACCACTTTTACTTTTTTTTATGTATTATGTTTATGTGATTAGAAATATAAAAAATGGAAAATTATATTTCGGTTGCACAAGTGATTTAAAATCAAGATTAGAAAAACATAATACAAACAAAGTAATTTCAACTAAATATAAAGGTCCTTGGGAAGTTAGATATTATGAAGCTTTCTTTTCGAAAGCAGATGCTTTCAGTAGAGAAAAGAAACTCAAGCAAAATTATCGAGGACTTCAAGAATTGAAAAAACGAATAAAAGAAAGCTTAAAGTAAAAGTGGTGGGGGATAAATAAAAAAAATGGAAAATAAAAATAATCCCAATCTTAATCTTGAAACATTTGTGAGTCTTTTGATAGAAGAAAAAGGTTTTGAAAATGTTGATCCGGAGATCGAAGAACAACTCAAAGCTGATTTGCTAAAAAGAGTTGAAGACCGAATTAATGTTGCCATCATAAATAATCTTCCAAAAGAAAAAATGGAAGAATTTAATAATCTATTAGACGATGCTAAACAAGACGAAATTCAAGATTATTGCAACAAAAATATTTCGGGACTTGATGAAATAATTGCGAAAGAGCTAATGAGCTTTAGATCGACTTATTTAAATCTTTAATATACAAAAATATGGCTTCAGAAAGTATACCCCTTACTCCTCCTAATAATCATGAAGAAGAGGGTGTTGTTTCGGATCAAAAAAAGAAGTCAGAGAAAAGAAAAATAGTCATCACTGAGGTTGATATAGAAAAAGAAGCTATGGACGCGGCCGAAGCAAAAATGACCGCAGACAAATCAGAATTGAAAGGTTTCAGAGGATTTTGCAAAAAAATCTGGAAACATAATCTTGCTTTTGAATACTATCGACAAAAAGAACTTATCAAAGCCAGAAAAGCTATTCAAGATTCTGGCAATTTATATGTAGCTGAGAAAGGCGACAAAACAGATCATGACGACGCTATGAAAGCGGTTGTTGATCGTTTTACCAATGAATATGAAGAAGAAATGATTCATACCGAGGCAGGTGAAAAGAAAAAAGTGCTGTCCGATGATGCACCAGGAGAACAGAATTTGAAATTGAAAATCCAAGCTATGATAGGCAGATATGCCAAGGGAGAGATTAATGACGAACAATTTTCAAAAGAAAAAGATATTCTTTTCCAAGATGATGTAAAGAAGATAAAAGGAGAAGGCGGAAAAAATGTCGTTGAAAAAGGTAAAATGTATGCCAGTAATCTCTTAGAAATTGCCAAGGAGGTTCGTCAAGCAGTTGAGCATGGAGAAGCTTTGAATAATTTGGACTTAGATTTTGAAGTAATAGTCGGAAAAGCTAATGTAGGAGTGCGAACAGAAAATAATTTCAGTTCGGTTGATAAGGTAATAGACAAAATACAGAAATCTAAATTGGGAATGGTATTTGCTAATGAAACTGCAATTGCTTTAGGTGTGGCTGGTCTTTATAGTGTTTTAGTAAAGGGTTCAGTTAGTACAGCGCAAAAACTTTCCAAATTACTTGGACCACTTGGTTTGGGAATAAGTGCTGGAGTCGGTGGAGCAGTAGCAATGACTAGGGAAGGAAAAAGAGTTCAAGAAGAACGAACTCAACATTCACGCGATATGGCCAAAGGGAAAAGTTTTGAAAAAAATGCCGAGCGAAGAACAGAAATGGAAAAATATCGCCATGAAACAAAAGGTGCTGGCGAACTAGCAGAAAATCTGGAAAAAAGTCTCGGATTGCTTGATGAAAAAGATGGAAAATCGATCAAAGCCGTTTTAGCACATCTTAACGAAATAGAAGCTCGAATTTCTTTGTCTGATCAAAAAAGCATTGATCTTATTCAATATTCGGACGCAAAAAAGATTGAACAGGAGAGAATGCAACTTGATTTAGTTAGGGCAAAAGCTAAAGTTGAGCTAAGAAAAATTAACGGGGGGAATATCAAGAATGTTAAAGGAGAAGATGTTCCCTTGAAAGAATATTTAGAAGGAATAAAAGATGCTCGTATCGATGATTTTTCAAAAGAAAAAACAATTAAAGACGAAGCTTTTCATAAATTTCGTCAGAAAAAAATGACTGGGGCTTTTGTTAAGGGAATGATTGTTGGCGCAAGTATGGGAGCTGTAATTCAAGAAGGAGGGGCGTTTTTAGGCATTAGTGGTAGTGAGGGACTCTTAAGCACTAAAGAATCTTTCGCGGCTAATGGAGCGCCTGAGGTACATCATTATACTGCATTAGGATCGCTAAAGCATCTGTATAGATATGTAATGGGTGATTTGCCAAGAATGAACGCTTCTCAAATGCATGAGGAAGTTTTTGGCAATAATCATTTCAAATTGCCAGTCGGTGTTGATTTCCACAAAAATGCCAATGGCAGTTTTGATTTATTGCGAAATGGCAATCCAATTGCTAAAGGCCTAACACTAGATCAAAATGGTCATCTGACTAATGAGGCTCATCAAATATTAAAAGATGAAAATATTCTTGCTAGTGATTCTACCCAACAAATTTCTTCGGGCGGTACAAAAGAAATAATCCATTCACCAAAAGAATATGTGAAAAATCATGAAAATTTATTTGAAAAAATAAAAAGAGGTTCTTGGGCAGATAATGACACATTAAAACCAGATAAGAATGAACTTAAACTATGGTGGGGAGGAGAAAAAGGAACCGGGATAGATAGTAATGGAAAATATGTTTTTAATATGAAACATATGATACCTACTGGTTCAAGTCACGCAGGAACGCATTGGAATCCAGAGGAATTATTAAAAGAGGGAAAAATGAAACTGCTAATTTCTCTTTCGGAAGATTCACAAAATCAAGTTGTGGAAATCCCTATTGATGCCAATGGAAACGCTATAATTGATCCAAATAGTGAAATTGGAAAAATTGCTTTTGAGAATGTTAATGGACATGCTAAATTTCTTGGAAGATTTGCCGAGGTAGCTGTTTTCGATGGACAAAAAGACGGAGTTGATGTATTTAATCCGCTAGCCACTTACGGAGGAAAGGGATTGGCAGATTGGAAAGAAACAATAGTAACCCCTGGAGAAGAAATTTCCACCACCATTCTCGACATTCCAGCCGAAAACACAGTCGATTGGCCATATGCAATTCCGGTTTTAGGGAGAAATCCACTTGAGAGAACTACCAGTAATGACGTATATATTTCGGGTTATTTTAAAGAAGACTCAAAAAATAGAAAGTTTTATAGAGAAAGGCAATCTGAAAGTTTAAAAAAACCTGATACTGATCTTGATTCTTATGATGAAATTGAAAATTATTTTAAAAGACAACCAAAAGATTGGTTGGATAAAATACAAGGATTGTCTTCTCAGATAAATGAACCAATGGATGCTAAATGTAAGGTAGCTATTTGCATCCCTGCCGCAGGGCATCAAGAAGAAAAAAATATCTATAAAACACTCGAGTTATATAAGTCTCAGCAAGACAAGGATGGATCTGAATTAAATAATAAACTTTACGAAATAATAGTTTTTGTAAATTATCCTAAGGATAAAAAACCAGATGGAACCCTAAGCGAAATAGAGAGATTCAAAAAAGATAACCCGAATATTCCTGTAAAAATATTGCACAAACAACTCGAAAGGGAAGAGACCAAAATAGGAACTATTCGAAAATATGCAACTGATGTAGCATTAATTCGACAACAACAAAAAGGACGTGAGGCAGAAGATTTAATTATAATTAGTAATGATGCAGACTGCTCTGGAATGTCAGAAAAATACATTGCCAGTTTTATTGATAGATTCGATAATAATTCCAAAACAGACGCTGTTTTAGGTAGAATAGATTGGGATACAGAGGCATACACCAAATATCCATTAATACATATTGGGACTAGATTTTTTCAATACATCGATGTTATTTATAGGCATCATAAAGATAAATCTAAAAAAGGCGTTGGATCAAGTGGGGCAAATTTTGCATTTAAGGGTAGTATGTATGCAGCTGTTGGTGGTTATATAGAAAATGATCGAATAGCTGAGGACAAACATCTAGGTGAAATGATTAAGTATGCCAGAAAAAATACTTCACGCAACCCAATAGAATATGGGGGGGATAAATCTGGAATTATAACAAACGCTAGACGAGCCGTTGATGCTCTCAAAAAAGGTCTGTCTCCATCAGAACAATGGAGCACTGAATTTGGCCCAGATGATACATTAAGAGAACTCGAATGGAATTTAGAAGAAAACGAAGATGTTCTTGAGAAATTAGATGACAAAGAATATCAAGAACAATTTATGCAAATCTTACAAAAATTTATAAATAGAACATTGCGAGTATATGAACTTAGCCCTAAATCCTGGGAAGCTAAAAGAGCATTGGGATTTCTTGGAATAGAAAAATATGAAATTCAATATAACGAAAATACCGATAGAGATGAGGTTATATTTACTAATCCAGATCAATTGTCAAAATTGATAGAGGGATTAAAAAAATATCAATTAAATAATAAGGTCTAAATTATAAAATATCGATTACTAAAAACGCCAATCTTGGCGTTTTTTAAATTTGACAAAATATTTGTTTTATGCTAGTGTTTATCGTTATGAATAATTAAAGAATTTAGACAAATTTATGGAATTCGAAAATATGCTTAGATTAGCCAAAAAATACCTTGCGACTGCTATTTTAGCGGGACTGTTTTTAGGTGCAATTTCTTTCTTGATTCTGATTGTCACGCAAAAAAGCTTTCGTTCAAACACGGACATTTTGATTGTGCAAAATCAAGAGGGGACAATCGACTACTATGCAATGTCTCGTAGTGCTGACTATTTGTCTAGTATTCTTTCTGAAGCGGTTTATAGCGAAAAATTTCTTGACGAAACAATTGCGACAGGGAAATTTTCCGGCGGAATTTTTTCCGGAAGTAAAATGGAAAAATTGAAAAACTGGCAAAAAACAATTAGTATCAAAAAAAATCCTACTGTCGGAATTCTGACTCTGGAAGTTTTTGGTGATACTGAGCGTCAAGCTAATGACATTTCCGTGGGAGTTTTAGATGTTTTGATCAACAAAAATTCAACTTTTTTAGGCGCTAATCAAAACCTCAAAATCCAAGTCCTTTCCGGTCCAATTACGGAAAAAAATCCCTCTGTTTCGAAAATTATTCTCGCCAGTTTGGCAGGATTTCTAATTGGAATAATTCTGGTTTTTATGTGGGCGATATACAAAAATCCAGTCAAAACTGAAACGAAAGAAAAAGAGCAAGAAATAGAATTCTATCCAACGGAAGTTCTGGATGCTAATAGTGATTATTGGAAGGAAAAATTGAATAATCGGTAATATTAGTATATACTAGTCTTAACGAAAGCTATTTAACAACTGAATAAAATTGTCATTTCCACGAAAGTTTATAATTTATGGCTATATATTTTCGCGGGAATGACAATAAAAAACAATCAAGAAAGAGAAAGGAGGCGAAAAACTTTTTTTTGGAAAAAAATGGTTGTCGGCGAGTGTCGCTGATGATCAAAAAAATAACGGGCAAAATGCCCAAAAAAAATTCAGGAGGAATTACCATGAAAAAAATCTCTCTTATCGTCGCAATTATTTTTTTGTTTTTTTCTGCTTCAGCTATGGCAGCTGAAGTTTCCGCCGAAGCCACTGCAATCTCAATCAGCGCGTCAGCCTCAGCGTCGGCTAGCGCCTCGGCGTCAGGATCAGGGGCTTGCGCAACCTGTCTGGATTGCGCAATGATAAAAATCAGTGCGGAAATCGTCCCCGGTCAGTACTACCGGATAATCACGATTGATTATCGTTTCCCAGCCGGCTTTCCGAGCTGGGCAGAGGAAAAAACTGGGGCGGTCTACTCCGATCCGCTCTTGGTATTATGGGACAAGATAGAAAATATCGAGTCCGAGCGGATAAGGCAGGGGGGGTATTTTATCAAAGGGCAAGCCTACTTCTGGACAGAAGGGGGATGTCTCGTGATAAAAAAGACATTCGCCGCTAATCCGGGAGATTTCATTCAGCTTTTGGCTACGACTTGGTCAGGGCTGAAATACGAGCTCGCATTCGATAAACCGGGATCGGTAATAAACCGGATTTACTGTTTATCGGGAGAAATCCAACTTGCCCAGCTCTCTGACGGATCTTGGGGACTCGAAGTTCAATAATCCCCGAAAAAATCAGGCTGGGATTCCAGCCATAATAACTCAAGCCTCGATCGCTAATTTTAGGATCGGGGCTTGCTTTTTTTTCTGATTTATGCTATAAATATAGGTTATCTTTATTATATTGTCATCCTCGCGAAAGCGGGGATCCAGTCACTAAACTAAGTTTTTACACTAGATTCCTGCAGGAGTTTATGCTCGCAAAAGCGGGTACGGGAATGACAGAAATTAAATGAACAACATTTTCAAAAATATAACAAAAATTGACCGAACTGATTGGAAAATTGGGGTGGTTTTTGTGTTTTTCTCAATCCTAACTTTAAATTATCTTTTCTTTGGTAATAATTTTTTCATCTTACTAGCTTTCTTTTTTTGTAGCGCTATTGTCATTTGGGATTCTCCGCGAGCCGGAATTCTGGCCGTCGTTCTCACTCTTATGATTTTCGGAGAAAAATTTTCCCTTTTGCCTTTGCAAATCGGCCGGCAGGTTTACAAGATATATGCCATGGATCTAATAATGCTTATGATTTTTGCCTTTTGGTTTTTGCAAATTAAAATTAAGCATCAAAAAATATCCCAAAATATTAGCGGTAAAAAAAATATCTGGCTAGCTATATTTTTTCTGATGTTAGTTTTTTCCTTGATTAGAAGTATTTTTTTGCAATCAGATATGACCTTAGCAATTGGAACTTTCAAAAATTATTCCTATCTATTGGTATACTTTTTATTTTTAGAGATGTTTTCTTCTTCAAAAGAATTTCTTCGAATTTTGCGAGTATTGTTTTTCGGGGGTGTGATGATAATCGGTTTTATCCTGTGGGGATTTTTGGCAGGTAAAGGTCTGTGGACGGAGGGCACTCCTGGACTTCGCTATCTTTCTGGGCTACATACCTATTATCTAACTTTTTCGCTGATTATTATTTTTATCCTCTCGGCTTTTCAAGATTATTTTCACAATAAATTAATTTGCGGAGCTATTTTTGTGATGCAGATAATTGGACTGCTTGGCAGTATGTTTCGTCATTTATGGCTAGGAGTTTTTTGCGCCATCGGTGCTATTTGGTTTTTGATGAAAAAAAACGAACGCAGAAATATTCTACGACACATTTGGAAACTGTCCTTTTTAGCAATATTTATCTTAATTTTTTTCCTTTGGATCAGTCTGCTTTTTGGAAATGAAATTAGTTCTATAAACGACAATACTTTCGTATCTTCGATGGTTAAGCGCGCCCAAACTCTCGCCCAAACTGGAAACGAAATGGAAAGCGCCGCCGGATGGAGATTGACCGCTTGGAAATCAGCCGGCCAAGAATATTTGAAAGCGCCAATACTTGGAATCGGACTAGGAAAAAAGATTTATCTGGATCATAATAACTTTTTAGATTTGGTGGACGTGCGAAATATTCACAATGACATATTGAGCCTGCTGGTTCAATTGGGAATTATTGGTTTTTTACCTTTTGTAATGTTCCACCTTTATCTGACCAAAGAGCTGTTCATAGCTCTTAAAAACAACACTACTAATAGACAAATCTTGCTAATCTCGACTGGTTTTGGAATAGTAGCGGTATTTGGAGCGTTTTTCGCTCTCTACATCTCCTTTACGGGCACAGCCATATTCTATTGGCTGGTTATGGCAATGATTAGTATTGCTATTAAACTAAATCAAAAACAATGAAAAGTATAATAATAGTCACCTACAATTCATCCCGCGATATCAGAATTTGCTTGGAATCAGTAGAAAAAAATATATCCTTGACGGATCAAGTTTTTGTGATTGATAATAATTCTAATGACAATACAGCAAATCAAGTTAGGAAGTTTATTGAAAATAGAAATAATTTTAAATTAGTAGACCAAAAAAATAATTTAGGTTTTGCCAGAGCCGTTAATGTAGGCCTTGAAATGTCGCAAGGCGAATATATTTTTCTCATCAATCCAGACACGAAATTTGAAGAGGGGATTTTAGATAAAACAATATCCTTAGCCGAAAAAAATTCGGCTGATATCTGCGGAGTTAGACAAACTGACGAAAAAGGCAAGCCTCTTGGATCTTTTGGAAACTATCCAAGCAAGCTATCAAACTTCTTTGAAACATTTTGGTTGGCCAAAATATTTCCAATTGGCAGATACATCCGCTATAATTTTTTGTCCAAAAAATTATTTGCATCCGATAGACAAGTTGATTGGGTCGGGGGAGGATTCATGGTGATCAAAAAAGAAGTCGTCGAAAAAATTGGCAAACTGGACGAAAACTTTTTTATGTATCTTGAGGATGTGGATTTTTGCCAGAGAGCCAAGCAGGCCGGTTTTTCCGTATGGTTTTTTGGTAGTATTTCCGTTTGGCATTATGGCGGAAAAAGTTTTTCCGAAAAAAATAGTCAGAGTCAAAAGAAATATAACCGAGAAAGTTTAGAATATTTTAGACAAAAATATAAACTGTAGGACTTACGCATTTTTCTTCAAATCTCTCAGAAAAACGCGTAAGTCTTAAATATCCTTATGAAAATTTTAGAAATAAACAAATATAATTATCCTAAAGGCGGAGCAGATCGGCACTTTTTGGATGTGACCACGCTTCTTAGAGAAAAAAGCAATGAAGTGGCAATTTTTTCTATGACCAATCAGAAAAACGAAATTTCTCCTTGGAAAAAATATTTTGTAAGTTATGTCGGATACAACGAGAATGATTCGACTTTATTGCAAAAAATTATTGGAACATTTCGAATGTTCTACTCTTTTGAAGCTAAGCGAAAAATCAAAAAAATCCTAAATGAGTTTAATCCTGAAATTGTTCATCTGCATAATATCTACCATCAAATTTCTTTTTCAATTTTAGATGAAATAAAAAAAAGAAATATTCCAATTGTTATGACTGTGCATGATTATCATCTAATTTCTCCTGATAAAGATGAATTTCTGGAAAATGTTGGGCGAAAATATTGGAAGTTTATATTCGTAAGTCAAAAATATTCTTTTTTGAAAAGACTACTTTTGGTCTTGAAAACTTATTGGGAAGATTTTTCAGGTCTTAAAAAGAAAATAGATCTGTTTATAGTTCCGAGTCAATTTGTTGCCAAAAAACTCAAAAAATGGGGGATTAAGAAGGAAAAAATCGTTTATTTACCCCATTTTATTCCTAATTCAACTTTAGACGAAAATTTTGAAGACCAAAAAAGCTCTCCTTATGCCTTCTATTTTGGAAGAATTTCTGCGGACAAAGGTGTGCCAGAACTAATGAAAACATTTCAAAAGATTGATGGTATAAAATTATATATTGCTGGAGAAATTGAAGATGGTACGCAAATAATTCAGGATAAAAATATTGCGTATCTAGGAAAACTAAGCAAAGAAGAAGTTCAAAACTGCATTCAAAAGGCTAAGTTTTGCGTTTCTTTTTCTCGCTTGCCGGAAACTTTCGGCCTCGTTGCTCTGGAATCAATTGCTCTTGGAAAACCCTTCATTGGACTTGATGCTGGCGCTTACAGAGAAATAATCAATCAAGGAAAAACCGGTTTTATTTGCAAAGATTCAAGAGAAGCTAAAGAAAAAATTTCCCAAATAATTTCAAAGGGTATTGTTTTTGACGAAACAGAAATCGCGCGATTTGCTCAAGAAAAATTCGGAGAGGAAAAATATTACCAAGAAATCATGAACCTATTTAAAAATTTGACAAAAACAAACTAAAATGCTATTATCCGCTGTTAATAATTAATCTGATTTATAAACAAATGTTCAAGTTTAAACAAGCAGTTCAGGCAAATAAAGGTCTAAAAATAGCTACTTTTGCGTTTTTTGCGTTGGCAATTATAGCATTACCAATATTTGCTTCTTCTAGTCGAAAAAGTCATCTCTATGTTGATCATAAAGCGGGAGACACTCGTGATGGATCAACTTCTCATCCATATAAATCAATCAGTGAAGCGATAGATCACGCTAAAAATAAAGACAAGGTAGAAATTCATGTGGCTAAAGGAGAATATGAGGAGAATATTACACTCCGAAATGGAATAAAACTTTTTGGAGAAGATCGAGAAAAAACCATAATCAAGGCAAAAAAAGGAAAGTACGAAACAGTTTCAATGAAAAATGATTCGACCATCGACGGCTTTACTATTAAAAATGGGAAAAGCGGAATTTGGGTGGAAAGAGATGCTGAGGCGAGTATTATTAATTGCATTATAAAAGATAATGACAATGGAATTGCGATTGAAGGAGGCGACACAAAAAAATCCAACCAAGTTTCTATTTCAAAAACAAAAATTAAGAATAATGATCGATCAGGAATTTATAGCGCTGGCACTAGAAGAATTTCAATAACAGAAAATGAAATTTCGGAAAATAGAAAAGATGGAATTGATTTGGCTCGCGGAACAAGCGCTTGGCTAGAAGGAAATTCAATTCGAAACAATAGAGGAAGCGGAATGAAATTAGTCTTGGATCAATCCAATATTTGGACCAGAAAAAATGACATCCGTGAAAATGGTCGAGAAGGAATTGAAGTCGCTTCTTTTGGCACAGAAGGTAGAATTGATATTGCTAAAACTAAAATTGTCAAAAATGGACTTTTTGGTATTGCTAGATTGCAAAGAGCCGGCGCTATTGATTGGAATAAATTCTTTACCACTAACAATCAAACTGAAATTTGGGAAAACCGCTCAGGTAATATTTCCCATGTAATTTATATAAAATAAAATGAAAATTGCGTTTATAGGTCAAAAAGGAATACCGGCAAAATCCGGCGGAGTAGAAAAACACGTTGAGGAAATTGCCTTGAGACTTGCCAAAAAAGGCAATGAGGTTTTTGTCTATGTGCGAAATAATTATACGCCAAAAAATCTAAATGAGTATCGTGGAATCAAACTTATCCATCTGCCTAGCATTTCCACCAAACACCTAGACGCAATCAGTCATACTTTTTTTGCCTCAATTCACGCGCTATTTCAAAATTATGATGTGATTCACTATCAAGCAATCGGACCAAGTTCGCTCTCTATAATTCCCAAAATTTTCAAAAGAAAAACTGCCATCATTGCAACCTACCATTGCCAAGATTATTTTCACAAAAAATGGAATTGGTTTGCGCGCACCTGTCTTCGTTTCGGAGAGATAATTACTTCTGTTTTCCCAGACAAAACAATTGCTGTTTCAAAAATTTTAGGCGATTACATTTTAGCTAAATTCAAAAAACAAGCGGTAATTATTCCCAATGGAATGAATGTTTTTCCAACTTTAGAAAATCAATATCTGGCTAAATGGAATCTGCAAAAAGGCAGTTATATTTTATCTGTTGGCCGATTAATCAGACACAAAGGCGTTCACTATCTCATTTCCGCTTTCAAAAATTTGGAAGACAAGCATTTGACGCGCGGAAAAAAACTAGTCATTGTCGGCGATGGATTTCATACTGATGACTATGTCAAAGAAATCAAAGACTTGGCTCGTGGTCGGGAAAATATTATCTTTACCGGAAGTCAAAATGACGAAGCACTCAATCAACTTTTTTCTCATAGCTATTGTTTTGTTCAGCCGTCTGAATCAGAAGGACTGTCCTTGGCGCTTTTAGAAGCAATGGGTTATGGCAAGGCGATTATTTCCAGTGATATCAAAGAAAATATGCAGGCGCTTAATGATGAAGTGAGTGTTTCTTTTCGCTCTAGAGACGCATTTGATTTGGAAGAGAAATTAGTATTCTTTATCAATAATCCAGCGCTGGTAAAAAACATGGGAGAAAAAGCTATGGAAAAAGCTTGGTCTCAATTTAGCTGGGACAAAATAGCGGATCAAGTTGAGATTGTTTACAAGGAAGTTTTAAGTAAAAAGCGTTCATAAAAAATTTTTATGTTAGAAATATTTAAAGCAAAAAAATTCTATATCTTTTTTATTTTCGCAACCGCGTTTGTTTTTTTGGCGCTTATCAATCTAAACCGCACTTATAAATCTCAAGTAGATATTCTGGTTATTTTTAAAAGTGAAAAATCCGCACAGAATGCTAATGTTATCTTGGAAAATCTAGTTCTATTGCCAAAAACACTCTCTTTTTATGACCAAGTAGTACAAGATGAAGAAGATGCGCAAAATGAAACAGTGTCAGAATTGCCTGATTATAAACGAAAAAGTTATTGGGATGAAATAGTTGAAATCAGAAGAGTGGGCAATAGTTCTGTTTTGGAATTTATCGCAAAAGACAATGATTCATACACCGCAGAAATTTTGAGTACGCAAACAGTTAAGACTCTTTTGAGCGTCATTGGCGCTTATTATGACATCAAAAATGATATTGATATTAGGATAATTGACGGCCCTGTGACTAAAAATTCTTTTTCCGGTTCATATCCTTATACATTTATTGCAAGTCTACTAATCGGATTTGGCTTGGCTTTTGCAATAAATTATTTTTTGTTTTTATTTGAACAAAACCAATCAAAAGAAAGACCCAAAACAAATTTTGCTTGGTCATATAGAGACACACTAAAAAACACGCCTGCCCGCAATGCTTCGCATAGCGATGCAGGCGGGGAAGCAAAAACAGAAAAACCAACTTTAATAGCAGAAGAATACATTCCTATTTTTGGCAAGAAAGCTGTTGCGCCGGATAATTTGCCAATTGCGGAGGATATCCCTGTATTCGAACAACCTAAGAAAGAAGAAATAGAAAAAATCCCACTTATTCATGAAGCTACCGCCGAGGAAGTCAAAGAAAGGTTAAATCAACTCTTGAGTGGCAAATTATAATAAAATCAGACATGTCATCCTGAATTTATTTCAGGATCTATTATAGATTCCGAAACAAGTTCGGAATGACAATTAACTTTATGGCAAAAAAATATTCTCTAAAATTTTGGATTATCTTTTGGTCAATCGCAATTGCATTTCTGGCTGGTTTTTATTTTTTCTTAGAAGCTAAAAAACAACCAGGGAAAATAATTTCCGATGCAATTGATTTTCTTCCGATTGAGCTTTCGCAAAAAACCGAATATAAATCTATCGCCTATTTTGCAAATTATCTTTTGGCGCAAGATGATATGGAAAAAACTTTTCTAATTCTTTTTCAAAATAATATGGAACTTCGTCCGGGAGGAGGATTCATCGGAGCTTTTGGAATTTTGAAAATTAAGAATGGAAAAGTAATTGAATTTCAATCTCATGACTTGTCGAATTTCGACGCTAGAATAAAAGAAATTATAGCTCCACCATATCCAATGGAAGAAACATTACGCATTAATGCTTGGAAATTGCGAGATTCAAATTGGTCGCCGGATTTTTCTGAAAATGCCAAAAAAGCTGAATATTTTTATCATTTAGGACAAGGTCAAGAAAATTTTGATGGAATTGTAGCAATTAATACTAATGTGCTAAATTCTTTTTTGAAAATCACTGGGCCCGTCACCTTGCCAGATTATCCAGGCACATTTAACAGTGAGAATGCTGTGCTTAGTTTAGAATATCAAGTGGAAAAAGGCTACGTCGAACAGGGGATTGAAAAAGGCGAACGAAAAACCATTATGAATGAATTAGCCGATACGCTAATGGAAAAAATTTTTGCGCTAAATAATTCACAAAAATTTGATTTAGCTAAAATTATTTTGGAAGATTTGAATAATAAGAATATTCAGCTATATTTCAAAGATCAAGATTTGGAAAATCAAGCTAAGGATTCTCTATGGGCCGGAGAAATAAATTCGACATGGACAGGGGATTATCTGATGATGATAGACGCTAATCTAGCGTCATACAAAAGCGACTACTATGTCGACCGTTCTTTTGATTATGTCATCAATTTATCTAGCGAAAAACCCAGCGCAACTCTCAAAATAACTTATACGCATAGAGGAAAAGTCCAAGATTGGATGACTAAGGATTATCAAACATATCTGCGAGTTTATGCGCCAAAATCTGCTTGGCTCACAAGTTCTGACGGCATAGGAAAAATTAAATTTGATAAAGAATTTAACAAACAATATTTCGGCACGCTTTTTACCGTTCCACTTAACTCTACTAAAACAATTGAATTTAATTATACCCTAAAAGATTTGGATATAAATAATTATAATTTACTGATTCAAAAACAATCAGGAATTTCAGAACTACCAGGAAAAATAACAGTGATTGATAGAAATGGAGAAAGAAAAAGTTATGAGGTGAGGGTGAGGAATGAATGGAAATTATCAGAAAATAAAATAGAATAAAATAACATCATCAACAAAATTTTGCGACCGCAAGAAATTGTTGATGAATATTTTTTTAAAAGCCCACTTTTAACAGGGGCTTTATTTAATTTTTGGGTGTGGTAGAATAGAGAAGTAGATTATTTATTTAAAAATTAAGAAAAAAATATGATTGAAGGAGTAAAAATTAAGAAGTTAAAAGTAATCCCTGATGAGCGAGGTCGTCTAATGGAGATACTAAGAAATGACGATGAGTGCTTTGAAAAATTTGGTCAAGTTTATATGACCACTAATTATCCAGGAGTTATTAAGGCTTGGCATTATCATAAAATACAGACTGACAATGTAACTTGTGTACATGGAATGTTAAAAGTTGTTTTGTTTGATGATCGAGAAAATTCATCAACCAAAGGTGAATTAAACGAATTTTTTATCGGAGAACATAACCCAACATTAATTACTATTCCTGCTGGCATTTATCATGGTTGGAAAAACATAGGAGAATGCGAAGCAATTGCAGTAAGCGCTCCAACTGAAACTTATAATTACACAGAACCAGACGAATATCGCTTACCATTTAATGATCCGAAAATTAAATATAATTGGGATGTAAGAATGGAATAAATATGTCTAGCGTAAAAATATATAATTTAGATGAGTTAAATATTAATCACAAAGATGATCGAGGCTGGATTGTTTCAATTGCTGAATTTGCCACAAATCAAGGACAAAAAATAGAGAACATACATACAGGCTCAATTAGTCCAGGGGAAATAAGGGGGAATCATTTTCATGAAAATCAAATCGAATGGATCTTTGTTTTTGGTGGTAAGGGAATTTTTTCCTGGAAGGAGGAAGGGAAGATAAAAGAACAAATATTAAATGAGAATAGTCATACCTTATTTGAAGTTAGTGTAAAATGTCCGCATGCGATAAAAAATATTGATAATCATGATATTTATGTCTGTGCATTTACTAATCAAAAATATAATCCAAAAAATCCAGATAGAATTCTAGCAGAAATTATAAAAAAATAATTTATTAACCTTATGAAAATATTAGTCACAGGAGGTGCAGGATTCATTGGTTCAAATTTTATTCACTATTGGATTGAAAAACATCCTGAGGATAAAATTGTCAATTTAGACGCATTGACTTATGCCGGCAATTTGGAAAATTTGAAATCCATTGAAAATAATCCGAATTATAAATTTGTCAAAGCTGATATTTCCAACAAAGAAAAAATCAATGAAATAATTTCTGCAGAAAAGCCTGACGCGATTGTTCATTACGCCGCTGAAACGCATGTCGATCGTTCAATTTTGGGACCGGAAGCCTTTGTCAGAACAAATGTTTTAGGCACATTTAATCTATTAGAGGCAGCACGTCAAAATGGCAACATTCGCTTTCATCATGTTTCCACAGATGAAGTTTTTGGATCCCTTGGCCCAAATGATGCGCCCTTCAATGAAACCACGCCTTATGACCCTAGAAGCCCCTACAGCGCCTCTAAAGCGTCTTCAGACCACTTAGTACGAGCCTATTTTCACACTTTTGGTTTACCAATCACCATTTCTAATTGCGCTAATAATTATGGACCATATCACTTCCCAGAGAAACTAATTCCGCTATTTGTGACCAATCTAATTGAAGGCAAAAAAATTCCACTTTATGGAGATGGAATGAATGTTCGCGACTGGATCTATGCCGAGGATCACTCCAGCGCAATTGATCTAATTTTGCAAAAAGGCAAGATTGGAGAAACTTATTGCGTCGGTGGAAACTGCGAAAAAACAAACAAAGAAATTACATATAAAATTCTGGAAATTATGGGCAAGGGCGAAGAGATGATTGAATTTGTAGCGGATCGAAAAGGACATGACTTGCGCTATTCAATTGATTCTTCTAAGATTCAGCAAGAACTTGGTTGGA
>Ga0209575_10000460_pt1 | contig 26055 bp, 25 predicted proteins | sample Medcelwee11metaG_FD_187172 | JGI IMG/M metagenome (GOLD analysis project Ga0209575, IMG submission 187172) | Freshwater pond sediment microbial communities from the University of Edinburgh, under environmental carbon perturbations - Medium... | ecosystem: Environmental > Aquatic > Freshwater >...
AAGCGCTGCCATCCTCAATCGCATGGACGATAATGCTGCCCCCCGTATAGGTGACATTAGGCCACTGGGTCTCATAGTATTTGTACGAGACCCCGAAATCGCGCCATATCTCATTATCCTCGATCAAGATATTATTGCATGACTTGAAATCCATCGCGTTCTCAGCGAAATGGTAGAATCTGTTCCCGGCGATGCGAAAGCCTTTTTCTGACTGGACATTTGCGGCCTGCAGGATGTCGCAGGTGATATCATGGATGGTATTATTCAGGATCTGAAAAGAAGCTTGTGTAGTTACCGAAACATAATATGCGTCTATCAGGATTCCTCCTTCCCATGTCCTTGCCATATTGCATCCCCTGGTATAGGGCATAGTCGGATGGATGAAGTTCACGATCTCTGAATTCTGTATGATGGCCTCTCCCTTTAGCTTTTCAAATTTGACAAGCTCATAGATCCTGCTGTAATCGCTTGTCCCTTTCTGGCCGTCCGCATAAATGCTGTCCAGGAGGACATTGTTTACGGTATTGAAATAGATGTTCGTGATCTGCCAATTCGGTGCAGGAGCGCCCATCCCGCTGACATCAAGATTGCGTAGCACAATATTGCTTAAGGTATCATATCCGTATATCCTGAATGCCCTCTGGCTCGCGCAATTCAACCAGGGTTTGTTGCCTGTCCCATAGTCCTTGAAGGTCAGGCCATTGATCGTCCCCCAATTGACAAAAGTGCCATCTTGCTTCATGCCGATGGTCTCATCATTGGACCACACGCTCCCCCGCTTGAATTGGATGACGTCTCCGCTGCGGAATCCAGGAGAAGTGGCGAATGAATTGATCTTAGAAAGGGTCGCCCATGCGTTCGCGTCAGAGAGTCCGTCGGCGTTGTCGCTCCCTCCGTTCCTCACATAATAAGTGGCCGCGTACGCCTGTCCGCAAAGCAATACAGAAAGCAGTGCGAAGAGGAACAGTCGTGATGTGGTCATGCTATTCATCTTCTCGTCTCCCTTTTTTGATCAATCATGTATATGCAAAATAATTATTTCTCCTCAGCACCCCTTCTTCCACTCCTTTATCGCTTCCATGACAAAGGGCAGCGTCAATCCCGCCTCGTTGTTCTTCCATCTCGAGATATAGCTCTCGAGCTCCGTGACCGATACGCATCCGTCGCAGATTTGGCCTTCCCCAATCTTGCATGAAGTATGGCGCTTCAGCATGATCCAGTCCAGTTGCATCCCTGATTCCCTTCCGTAGAACGTGAAGGTATGGCTTCCTGTCGAAAGGGTCCATACCATCGGTTCATACTGCGCATTGGTATGGTTGCCATTTCCCCTTTTATTGACATTCACGGTCTTCCAGGTCGTCGTTTCGATGGTATCCCAGGCGTAAGCGTCGTTCCCGTTCGCCTGTTCACGGTCAAGCCCCACGAACAATGAATCGTCTCCGACTGTCGGCGAGATGATGCTAGCTTCTATCTTATAGTCACCGCTCTCTGTTATCAAGAAAGTATAATTCGAGTATCCCTGGTATTCCAGGCTGGAAGAGATATATTTCCCTCCTGAAGCCGAGGCTTCATTCCCTTGCTGCATAGGCGATGCCAGATCCCCTGCCTCTGCTTCGACTTTCGACCCGGGCTGGAACATCTTTATCGCGCATGCTCCGCAATCCCCGCTGCATGTCTGGCAGCTCTCCCAGGGTTCACATATCCTGTTTCCGCAATCATTCTCATCATCGTCAGCTATTGACGAACAGCCAGGGTCAGAGGGATGATCTATCTTGCCATCAGCGTCATTATCGATCTTGTCCCCGCAACGCTTTGGGGCGGTGCCTGAGACGCAAGGGTACGCGCCTATCGCGCCACCGGTATCGCTCGCAGTGCAGGCTGGAGAACCAGTACTCGGGATTAAGCCATCATCGCTCGTGAATGCCTTTCCATCCGGTCCTGCAGGGCTCGATGTGTCTTTCAGGAGGGGATTTAGGTCAAGATTTCCGCTTCCGAGCTTTTTTCCATTGATCAGGACCTGATTCATCTGATCCACACCCAATATCGAATCTTTGCTGCATACCCTGATCGCTTCATCATTGAAGCTATTATAGATGAGGTTATTCCTGAAGTAGATTTCTCCTTGAAAACAATTATTTATTGTTGATGAATCATATCTCATTATCATAATTTGGGAGCTGATACCCCGGTTTCCTCCATTTGGATCCACATCAGGCGCGAAGTCATTATCAAAGAAGATATTATTATCGACATAAACATCAAAATCAGCTGAACTGACTCCGTGACAAGTGATTGCCATAGCATTCCTTGAATTATGGTAGAAGGTGTTGTTGAAGATGTACACTGGCCCTGGCAGCCCGTATTCATTCCTGATAGCTAAAGTGTCGCCTCCGCTCCAATAACAACCAACCGCACTTTGATCAGTTGCTTTTCTGGAGCAAGTCGGGTCAGGACCGTCGCATGACATCCCTTTGTCAATGCAATAGCTTCTATAATTCGCAAAGACATTGTTATAGATATGCACATTTTTTACCGCCTTAATCTGTGAGCCTATCCTCAGGTCATGCATATAATTATTGTATACCTCGACATCGCTTGCCGGGTTTCCGATAGAATTCCCAACAACATCAAATGCCCGGCAGTATTCAGCGTCCCGAGCGCTAAGATCATTATCATATATCTTTATGTTCCGGAGAGCTCCTGTGCTTTTCAATACTCCGTCAGCTGAATACACTCCGGTCTGGAAAACTATGAGGTCATGCCTGCATCCCTCCATGATATTATGATGCACTGAGATATTGGTCAGGTCATTTCCCGGAGGGGCGCCATTGACAAACATGATAACATCATCTACTGAATATCCACGGATTATATTGTTGTATATTTCAATATTTTTTCCTGATCCTGCCATATCGATCACTCTTGAGCTCGAATTGGCGTAATTATCTGTGACCCTGAATATGGAATCATGTATCCTTATGTTTTCGCATCCGTTCCGGATATCGATCAGGACCCCTCCTCTGGATGGTCTTGAGAAATCATCAAAAAATAGGTCCTTCAATTCAACAAATTTCTTGTGATCGATAGAGAACGGTTCGTTCCATGATTTTTCCATATATCTGAATCTAGCCTGATGAGAACCATCATTTCCGTCGTAAACAACCCAGTATCCATTCGAGCCTCCCCTCACATCGATCGGGGAGGTGATATCCCCTGAAAGGAAGACGGTATCCCCTGAGAGGTCAGAGAATCCTCCTGTCCCTGCGTTATGGGTATCGACGCTTGCCCGATTCGCGTAGCTGCTTCCGTCACCTGTCCCGGCAGAGGACTGCGAGACATAGTAAGTCGCCGCGAAAACATTAGTTGTGGTGAAGAGAACAATTCCAAGAACAATCAGCGATAATATGCTCTTTTTCATGTTCTCACTCCTTTTTTGAAATAATGCTGTTCAAGGAATATAAAAATCTCCCTAACACCCCTTCTTCCACTCCTTTATCGCTTCCATGACAAAGGGCAGCGTCAGTCCCGCCTCATTGTTCTTCCACCGTGAGAGATAGCTCTGAAGCTCCGTGACCGTGACGCATCCGTCACAGGGCGGCGTCTCTCCGGTCCTGCAGACAGTGATCTTTTTCAGCATCAGGGTATCGATCTTCGTCCCTGACTCTCTCCCGAAGAAGGTGAAGGTATGCTCCCCAGGAGCGAGGGTCCAAACCATTGGATTGAACTGGGATGTTATGGAATCTCCATTCCCTCTCCTGCTGACATTCACTTTCCGGAAAGTCGTCGTCTCTATGGTGTCCCATGCATATGCATCGTTCCCATTGGCGTTCTCGCTGTCAAGGCCCACATAGAATGAATCATCAGCAGTCGTCGGAGCGATGATCCTCGCCTCCAGGATATAATCCCCTCCCGCATCGATCTGGAAAACAAACTTTGCGCTCCCTTGATAGTCAGTCGGAGTGGAGATATAGCGGCCCCCGGAAGCCGTCTGATCAGATCCTATAGTCATTGGAGCGATGAGAGTTCCTGATTCTCCCTCGACATTCGTCCCAGGGACATTGAAGACCGCGCAGGATGCTGTCTCTGTCTCTGCCGGTTTAGTTGAGGTGGTCCCGCAGGAGTTGCCGTCTGAGCAGGTTCTTGTCCTTATTTGGCTGCCCGAGACACAACCCGACCATGCTGACCACGTCGAGCATGTCCAGGACTCCAAGCAGCTTCCGAGATTGGGAAACCATGACGAGCCAAGACCTTTCGCTGGCGAACCTTCTTTCAATCTGAAGTCGCCGTTTACGGGATCCATGAAGAGCGGATCTGCGAAAATATCACCCTGATGGCCTGCGTTCCTCCAAACGGTCTGCTGATCTTTATAGTACGTCGTTCCATCCCAGTACACCAGCTGGTTCGATGAGGGATTGAAATAGAGGTTATCATGGAGATTCGGAGTCCCGGTGCTTCCATCGCGATTATAATAATAGAGAGGGAAGACGGCTGCGCTCGCCCGATCCAGGACAAAGATATTTTTATAGATCTCATTGTTTATGTTTGATGAGAATCTCCTGAAATAAAGGCCGTAATTGATGGTCGATGACTTGACATAGAGGGTGTTGTTGAAGATCTTGCAGTTGGATAGATAATCCATCGGAGCGATGAGAGAAAGGGTGGATTCTGAGCATGAAGTGGTGCCTGTGGTACAATAGATGAAATCCTTGCATGTGGGGTTGTGTGTCACATCCCACACATTGTCATGGATTGAGCACCCATTCGCGCTCAGTTCCATCCTTCCGACATTCTTGAAATAGTTATTGTATACCTTAAGATTGGTGACTCCTCCGAATGCTATGCCGATATAATCATCATCTGAATGGATATAATTATTCCGAAGGGTGATATTCTGGCAGCCGACTGTCGTATCATCAACTGCATGTGTCACCATGGTCCCGAAATTGAAGCTTTTTTCTGGCCAGTACTTCTCGCAGTATTTATCGCTCCCCCCGAAATCACGGTATATCTCATTGTTCTCGATGATGACATTCGAACTGCTTTTCAGGTCGATGGCGTTTTCAGCGAAATGGTAGAACCTGTTTCCTGAGATGAGGAATCCTCCAGATGGCCTGACATTTGCCGGTTGGAGGATATCCCCGGCCACATCATGGACAGTATTATTGATGATCTTGACTGATCCTGTGGTCTTGGGGGTGGAAGAGATGAGGTAGTTGTTCACCACTATAGTATATAGATATCCAGGGCCTCGTAGTAGAGTGTCCTTCTGCATGATGTTCTTGATCTCGCAATTCTTGATGACGACATCGCCGAGATTAGGTCCGATCTTGATCGGCCCACGGACAAAGAAATTAGTGGTCCCTTTATGACCGTCCATATAGATGCCATCAATCTCGATATTATCGACCCTCACTACATAGAGGTTGGCTCCGGCATCAGGTGTCGTGAAGCCCATCCCGCTAAGGTCGAAGTTACGGATGACAAGGCTGCCGAAGCGATTATCACCTTCGATGCTGAATGCAGCCTGCGTGGTCCCATCTATCCTTGGTTTTTCCCCTTGGCCATAATCAGAAAAGGTCAGGCTTCCTATTGACCCCCAGCTGATGCTGTTGCCGTTGCGCAGCCCTATGGTCTCATCATTGGACCACACGCTTCCCCGCTTGAACTGGATGATGTCTCCGCTCTTGAATCTAGGAGATATGGCATGCGAGTTGATCTTAGAAAGGGTCGCCCAGGCGTTCGCGTCAGAGAGTCCGTCGGCATTGTCATTCCCTCCGTTCTTCACATAATAAGTCGCGGCATGCGCCTGGCATGAGAGAAATATCATAAGCAGGACGAGGAGGGACAGTCTGGATGTATTCTTGTAGTTAACCATAATTTACCTCTCTTTTGTCACTCTTCATGCGATTTTTCTTATATTCCTTTCCCTCAGCATCCCTTCTTCCACCCCTTGATCGCTTCCATGACAAATTGCAGCGTCAATCCCTCCTCATTGTTCTTCCATCGTGAGAGATAGCTCCCGAGCTCCGTGACCGTGACGCATCCGTCGCAGGCTGCTGTGTCTCCTGGGATGCAGTAGGGTTTGAGGATGAGCCAGTCCATCTGGATCCCAGACTCCCGTCCATGGAATGTGAAGGTATGGGTCCCGGCTGAGAGTCGCCATACCATCGGGTCATGCTGCGCAGAGGTATGGTTTCCCGACCCCCTCCTGCTCACAGAGACAGCCTTCCATGAGGAGGTCTCGATGGTGTCCCAGGCATAGGAATCATCCCCTTGTGCTTTCTCTGCATCCAACCCGACGAAAAAAGAGTCATCTGCCACTGTCAGCGCTTTGATTCCTGCTTCGATGATATAGGTCCCAGGGGTGCTGATAATGAATGAGTAGGCGGCTGACCCGGAATTCTGGACCGCTGATGAGATGAAGGACCCTCCTGACGCCTGGCTGTCTGTCCCTTTGAGCATAGGAGATATGAGTGTCCCTCCTTCTGCCTCTATCTTCGATCCTGGCTGGAAATGCGTGGAGGCGCAGGCTCCGCAATCTGTCGCGCACGTCTTGCATGTCTCCCAGGTCTCGCAAACAGTATTGCCGCAGTCGTTCTCATCATCATCGCTCGTAGAAGAACAGCCGGGGTCAGAGGGATGATCCGTCTTGCCATCCCCGTCATTGTCGATCTTATCATTGCATTTTTTCAGAGAAGCGCTTGTCGCGCAAGGGTAAGCACCTATAGCCCCCCCGGTATCGCTCGCTGTGCATGCGCTCGACCCCGCGGTGAGCATGAGGCCGTCATCGCCCGTGAACATCTTCCCATCAGGGCCTAGTGGATCATTTGGAGCCCTGAATTTGGGATCTCCTTCGATATTTGAAATGCCGAGCCTCTTCGAATTGACCATGATCTGGTTGAGTTCTTCCAATGTATAGATGAGGGTCTTGCTGCAGACGCTTACAGCCTCATCGTTGTGGGTATTTGAGATCATGTTGTTATTGAAACATATTTCCCCTTCAAAGCAGGTGTTGATGGTCGAGGAGTCATACCTTGTAATTTTAACAGGCGCGCTATTACCCCTTTTCCCTCCGTTCGGATCTATATTCGAAGCGAAATCATTTTCAATGATAAGATTGTTATTAACAAAGACATCGAAGTCTATCTCGGGATCACCACCTAAAGAGATGGTCAAAGCGTTCCTTGAATTATTGAAGAACGTGTTGTTGAAGATATATACAGGTCCCGGCGGCCCGTATTCATTTCTTATGTCAAGCGCGTCTCCTCCTCCCCAATAGCACCCGATTGCGCTTTGATCAGTCGCTTTTCTCAGGCACTTCGGATCCGGGCCGTCGCATGACATCCCCTTCTCTATGCAAAATGACCTATGATTGGCTATGATATTATTGTAGATATGCACATTGGAGACAGCCTTGATTTGGGATCCGATCCGAAGATCATGCCAATAGTTATTATAGATATAGACATCGCTTATCGGATTGCCTATGGAGTTCGCAGCGACATTGAACGCCCGGCAATATTCGCTGTCCCTCGCGCTCAATTCATTGTCATGGATCTTTATGTTTCTGATAGAACCAGTTGCATTTAATGGGCCGTCCACAGAAAAAATATCGGTTTTGAAATCCATGATACCGTGTCTGCATCCCTCTATGATATTGTGATGGACAAAGATATCCGTCAGGTCATTTCCTGGAGCTGCTGCGAGGGTAAAAACGATTACATCATACACTGATGATGTGCTGAACCGGTTATTGTAGATCTCGATGTTTTTACCTGGTCCAATCATATCGATTACTCTTGATGAGGCGTTGGCGTATCTTTCAGTGACCCGGAATATCGAGTCATGGATTAAGATGTTCTCGCATCCATTGGAAAGTTTTATCAGGACCCCTCCAGGGGCTGGTCTTGAGAAATTATCAAAACGCAAATCCCTCAGCTCGACAAAATTCTTGTGGTCAATATTGAACGGAGTGTTCCATGATTTTTCCGCTGAGATGAATCTTGCCTTCCGTGCCCCGTCATCCCCGTCATACACCGCGTAATTATTATTCGATCCTCCCCTCACGTTTATCTGCATCGTGAAATCTCCCGAGAGATAGACCGTGTCTCCTGAAAGGTCCGAAAAGACTCCAGTCCCCGCGTTATGGGTCGCGACACTCGCCCGATTCGCATAGGAGCTTCCGTCTCCTGTCCCTGCGGACGACTGCGAGACATAATAGGAAGCTGCGGACGCATCCCCTGCATAGAAGATGACCAATATGATAATGACCGACGTAATTTTTCCAGTATCGATGATTCCGCACCTCTTCATTGAGTATAATTGGCGGACTATAAATAGGTGCCTAGCACCCGCCCTTCCACTCCTTGATCGCTTCCATCACAAATGGCAGCGTCAGCCCCGCCTCGTTGTTCTTCCATCTCGAGAGGTAGCTCCAAAGCTCGGTCACCGTGACGCATCCGTCACAGGGGACGAGGTCTGAATCATGGGAGCACGCGCCTCCAAGCGCTTTGATTTCAACTGCGGTCATCGCATAGTTGAATAGCCTTATCTCATCGATGGAGCCTTTGATATGTGCCTGTCCTGGCAGCCTTCCTATTGAAAGGGGATCGTCATCAGTCATGATCTCTCCTGTCTGCTGTATCCTCTTCGACTCTATCCCGTCGGCATAGACGACGATTGCTGATCCGTCGTAGGTGATTGCCAGGTGCTGCCATCTCCCTTTCCGCAATGAGTAGAGGTGATTATGAAGGCCTCCTCCGTCTATCTCGAGGCTCAGGTTACCCTTGTACATCCAGACCCAGAATTGCCGATGGCCGGTATCTCCCTTCGCGATGATCCCAGCGTTATCCGGCAATGAATCCGGCCTTATCCAAAAGGCAGCTGTGAGGTATTTCGGGTTGAGAGCTACCGCATCTCCGGTGACGATCGCATCGTCAATGCCATCCAGCATGGCCGCATTTCCGACCCTTCCCTGGACCTGGGTTGGATTTCCCACAAAAGTCCCGTCATGCCTCCCTGTCTTGTCCTTGGCTATGCCTGGAGTCCAGGAGTCGAATGGGTAATGGAGCAGTTCCTCCCTTTCTGTGCTTTTGCAATAACCCCCCACGCAGCAGAGCTGGCAGTCGCTGGCTGATTGAGTTGCGGTTGTGCACGTTGTCCCCTGGCTGCAGCACGTCCCTCCGAGTGACGCGCATGTCGTCAGGCACGAAGAAGAACAGCATACCCCTGCGCAATCAGAAAATGTTCCGAGGCTGCTCCCCGAGCAGGTCCCCTGGCTGCAGCAGGTTCCCCCGCGAGAGGCGCAGGTAGGTATTGATGAACAGGTCCCGATACAGCATGAATCGCAATCCGAAGCTGTCTTCACCGTCCCTGTGCATTGGAGCGAGCAGCATGTCCCTCCGAGTGACGCGCAATTCCCTATGGAGGATGTCCCTCCTGTCTCAAAAGCGCCGCGGTCCGGAGCGCTCCCCGCAGGGACACTCTTCCCTTCAAAATCCTTTGCGAGACCCATATTCACTCCGCTATCTATTCCCGGTGATCCTGTCTTGAGATGATAATCCCTTGATGTCGGGTTATTGAAAAGCGGATCTGCGACTAGGTTATTGTTGACTTTCCCGGTCGTTTTCTCTGCCTGATCGCATTGCCAGTAGCCGGCATTCGGGCATCCTGTCGGAGAGACCATGCGGTCTGAGGCATAATAGACGCTGTTCCATCTTACTGCCTTCCCCTGATAGGCTGGCGGATCCATGATATTATGGGTGAAAGAGACATTAGTCGATGTGCCTCCGTTGGACTGCGACCACCAGCTGAATGCCAGGACCGAATTCCCGTTCCCTGATATGATATTGTTCCTGACCTCTGAGTTTTTTTTGGTCCCCTGGAGATGGATCGCCTGGAGCTGTGTCTTACCTTGCTGGTCTTTCCCTCCGGTGATGACATTGTTCATGATCCTGATGTCGCTGAGGATGGGGATTACAGATGAAGATGGGGAATAGATCGCCGCGACATAAGTCTCTTCTGTGTTTGGGATCGATGTAGCCCAGCTCTCGATCACATTATAATAGACTGAATTCCTGCTACCATCCCGGAGAAGGATCGCCCCTTTCCCGACGTTTTTATAGCGATTGTATCGAATGACATGGTCTCCACTCTCTTCAGAACCGTATGAAAGGCCGCAGCAGGAGACGAATGCATAGTCCATGACCTGGCAATTCCCTCCCGATGAGCATGATTCAGTCAGTTCTGACTCTGATTGCCCATCCCAGCCATGGTTCTCATAAAGATTGTGTTCGACAAGCCAGTGATGACCCCATGTGGAGGTCATCCCCCGGTCTCCCCCTGATGCCACCTGCCCTCCGATATTCCTTATGGTGTTTTTACGGACCGTCACATAATGGGTCGGACCATATCCGGTTATCGCTGACCAGATATCCTCAATGGTATTGTTCTCGATGAGTCCATAGCTGCTCCCGTCCCGCAGCTGGATAGCGCCATTTACTGAATTCCTGAGATTGCTGTCCCTGATGGTGATGTGGGTGCTCCCTATCGCCATGAAAAGGGCGGTATAGAGTTCCCGTTTATCTCCTGCTGTGATGTCCCCGCCCGGTCCCTCAAGATCGATCCCGTCGAAAGTGATATAGTCCTGGTTATTCATGAAGACGCAATTGCTCCTCTTCCCAACAGTCACATCCCCGAAATCCGCTGACGCGCTTCTTATGAATATTTTTCCGAGATCCTTCGGGCTCCAGCTGAATCCATCCTTCATCTTGTTCTCTAGTTCTGCGATGACTGGATTTGTCGCGCTTGAAGGAGCTGAATACAGTGAATCTCTATTGGAAGGCCAATATTTTGACATGAGCTTATGGTCCTTGTCGATCGCCCCCCAGGGATTGAGCCAGGCGGGATCAGCGGCTTTTGTGTTATAGCTGTAGATATGCTCGCTTTCCTTTGTCCACATCCCCTGCGTCACCAGTTCACCTGAAGTGATAAGCGGATTCTTTCCGCTCCCATATCCGGTGAAAGTGATCGGGTTGCCATCAGTCCCTGACGAGGAAACGATAAGTTCCTCCCTCCATATGTCTCCTGACCTGAACCGGATGATATCACCGGGGCGGAATGTCTGGGCGTTGACTTTGGCGATGCTCTTCCAGGGGCTCGCCGTGCTGGTCCCTGCGTTCGCGTCATTCCCCGCGTTCGAGACATAATAGGTCGCGGCGGAGGCGTTTGCTATCGATAATATCAGTATTGCGAGGATGAAGAAAATGATCTTGTTCATATCATCCACCCTCTCATCATTCGATATTTCACTAAGGTGTTCATCAGCTACTTTCCCTCTCTTTTCCTGTCGCCTCTCTCACCACCACCGCTTTTTCTTTCCATATATCATCGACTATAGCCCTTGAACACGAATTGTTAAGATTATATCCTTTACGGTTCAGGCGATGAGTTCTGGATATAGAGCTCCCAGGATAAAGACGCATGAACGGTCTAGAGGGAAGAAAAGAATGCAAAAGATGTGCCAAATACCATGATCAATTTTCAAAGGGATGAAATACTATCGAAATAGACCCTGGTCCCTGAATAAGCCGCTTTGGAAATGAAAAAATTATATAGTGGGATCGGATCAGGGGAAATAACATCTAAAATAGATGTATCTGCTCGAGGCAGGTTCGCAGACTGGAAAAAATGATAAAGGAAATATTGTCTCTGCTGACTGTGGGAAGCCATCTGCTCATCCTGGCATTTACCGTCATGGTCCTCCTTGGGAATTCTCACGCAGTAAGGTTCCTCAAGAAGAGGGGCATGCTTCTTGCTTTCATTGTCGCAATCACTGCATTATCTGGGAGCCTCTACTTCTCTGAGATCGCTGGATTCGAGCCCTGCAAGCTCTGCTGGTTCCAGAGGGTCCTCATGTACCCGCTTGTCCTCATCCTGGGGATCGCGTTATTTTGGAAAGATGTCGCTGTGAAGAGATATGTCGTGCCGATGTCAGTCATCGGTGCAGCCATCGCAGCCTATCATTATGTGTCAGCGGCCCTTGTCAAAGCGGCAGCCACATCATGCTCCCTTGATGGTCCGTCTTGTTTTGTCGATTACTTCAAAACGTTCGGGTACGTGACCATCCCTATGATGGCCCTGACCGCGTTTGTCATGATCGGGCTTTTCGCACTCTTTTGGGAAAAAGAATGAGGGCAAAGAGTGCCAACCTTCCTTTCAAAATGGCTTGGACGAAAGGGGTTTATTGTGTTGGGAAATCCTTCCGGCTTATTTGCAAGTTCCTCCGTTTTCATACCAATAAATATCATCTGAGCATCACTCCCTCCCGTGGCGCGGGTCGGCGGTGGGGTCGGGCCCTTCGGGCTACCGCCGTAGGGCGTTTTTCCGAAGGAAAAATGGCCGTCCGCGCCTGGGGAGGGAGGGAGTGATGCGTTAAGCATCGATAGATATTTCGGATTTTAAAAGGATCTCGAGACATATCATGGATAACGATTGACGAGAATCAACACGATCTTGCAAACAAGCCATCCTTCCAAAAATCTTAAATATCCAACCCCTTATTTTCTGCTATCGGATTGAAAAAAGGGGTCCTGATCCTGTTCTTCCTTCTTGTCGCTAGTGTCCATGCCGCCCCAAGCATGCACCATGCATTTGGGAAAGCCGCTGTAGGAGACACCTTCTCAGTAACCATCATCGGGAGCGGAGGCAATTCCTATGTGCTCGAAGAAAGGTTTCCATCGACATTCACCGTCATAACAAACGCTGGCGGCGCGACCTCGACCCCCAATCTCCTGAAATGGGTGAACCTGAGCACATCAGGGAACGATATAAGGACAATATCCATCACCTATTCACTGAAAGCCCCATCCACTCCTGGGAATTATTCCTTTAACCTCACCGCGGGGATCCTCTTCCCCCCCAATAATACCACAATATTTGACGAGTACGGGATCATGGAAGTGACCTCGAAAAGCGGTAATATAACAAATATCACTATTAAACCTACTCCCCCCCCTGATGATAGCGGAAATAAAAGGGGAGGCGGTGGTGGTGGCGGAGGTGGAGGCGGCGGAGGTGGCGGTTATGTCAAGCGGTCATGCCAGGAGGATTGGGTCTATGGCCCATGGAGCCCCTGCGTGAATGCGCTCACCTCAAGGATTGCGAACGACACGAATAAGTGCGGGACGACCATCAATAGGTCAGAGACAACGAAGCGATGCGATCCGGAACCGACCTGCACTGACGGCCTCATGAACGGGAACGAAGAAGGGATCGACTGCGGAGGTAAATGCGATAAGCCATGCAAAGTCCCTGAACCTGAACCAGAAGTGATAATAGAAGCTGATATGCTCCACGCTGAGGTCATGGAGAGGATGCGATATCGGATCACCATCATCAACAAGGGGCCGGACCTCAATAGCCTCACCCTCACAGCGGATAAATGGTCGAAAGAATCTCTTAAGATCGGAAGGATAGCCAAGGGTGATAAGTGGGAGGGCGAACTCCCTTTATTCATCGGCGATGATCCTGCCGAATATGCATTGACCCTGAGCCTCTTCAATGGTGATTCGCTGATCCTTGAGAAGGCTGTTCCTGTCTCCCTCACAGTCCCTGCCCAGCGGTTCACTATCTTCTCAGAGGGGGAGGACATGTACTCCCTACTGGTCATCGATAATCGCGGGAAGAACAATTCTCTCATCGGCATCGAATATGAGATAACCCGTGACGGCGAGCTCTTCATGCTGGATTCCAAGAGATACCAGGCGCAGGATGAAGAGGTATTCCATCGTCTGGAGAAGATAAAGGAAGGATTTGTCTCAGGCGAGTACCTTGTCAATTCCCAGGTGATTGATGATGAGGGAGAGACACTTCTTGAACCCTATCGTGTAGAGCTTGTGAGCTCTGTCGATGGAGTGGATGTCGCGTTCATCTTCTATCCTTTCCTTGTATTGATATTTATCGGGATACTGATTGGTTATTATTATGTATGGAGAGGTGATTAGATGGCAGTCGTATTCGGTTTGAGCGGTGTGCCTGTTATCGAGATGCTTTTCATCAACAACATCCTACTTCTCATCGGTATATTTCTCATCTTCTTTGAGCTGAAGAAAATGAAATCCTTGTGGAAAGAGGAGAGAAATGACATGTCGCGCTTCGAGCATGATCTGGACAAATTCGAGGTCGAGGAGAAGAACCTGGACCCGACAAGGAGATACATCGGACAAGCGCGGGCTAAAGGTATGTCAGACGCTCAGATAACCGACGAGTTCCTGAAACACGGCTGGAGCAAGGAAAAGGTCGACGCTTACCTGAAGTGAAGTATAATAAAAAGCAGTTATCATACCTCTTTTTTCCGGATATGGTCTCACTGGTAAAACAATAACCTTTAGTCGAAATGAGAGATTCTCGGAAATATTTATAATTCCAGATCTATTCTTCTGCACGATGGATAGCCCCCTTATAATGACCCCCTCTATCGAAAGCATGATCTATAGCAATTTCGCTCCAAAAAATCCAGAGAAAGGAGGATACCTCCTCGCGGGTCTCGGTGAGAACGGCAGTTGGCAGTCGAACACAGGGACAGGAGGGAATTCGTTATACACATTGCTCATGGGTATGGATATCTATAAGGAGGTCTTCACTGTCCCTGATGCCCGCGTCATCCCGTGGTTCCAGTACACAGGCAAAGAGTTCGACGGGCCATTCCATGAATTCATGGAGCAGTCCATCCGCCCTTACTTCATGGATGTCCTCATCCTCATGCCACAAGGGAAGAGCTACGGAATCAGGCATTTCAGTAAAGACATGGAGCCTCAGGAATTGCTGGTGGCACGGTATATAGAAGATGAGGCTGACAGCCATATCCGTGATCTTATGGATGCCTTCATCCGCTGCAGGCCTCCCCGTTTCAGGAAATCTTTAAGCGAAAAAAAATCACGTCGAAACAATAAAACTCTTCAAGAATGTCTCTCCAATTAAGATAAAGCTTATGATGAAAGAATGATCTTAGACTCGCAACTATCCCCACTCACTTCTTCTTGCAGATGAACATGCAATGGTCTTTCTCGAAAGGGGCGAGCTCCCGGTAGTCGATGATGGTGATCTCCTTTTCGAGCTCTGATTTGACCTGCCTGTACACATCGCGCGGTTTCCTTGAGATGTCCACGCTCCGCGCTTTCACCGCGAGGAGGCCGTATCCTCCAGGCCGCAGGAACATCTTGCAGTTCTTCAGGAATATCTCAGATTGGTTCCTCTGAGCCACATCCTGGAAGACCACATCTGACGCTACAACGCATCCTGCGTATTCCTTCGGTTTATTGGCATCAGCCATGATAGGGATGATATTCTTCCTCTTCTCTGCGACTGCGACAAGATCGCGGAGCACCCTCGGTGCGAAATCGAGCGCGAATACCCAGCCTCCATCTCCGACCATGTCAGACACATGGGAGACCGTGGTCCCTGACGCAGCACCCAGGTAGAGGACAGTGTCCCCTTTCCTTATCCCGACGTTGGTGGCGCCTTTCATGATGGTCGCGCAAAGCTTGCTCCTCATGGGATCCCATTCCCGGTATTCGATCCCTCCTTCTCTTGTGATCCTCTCTCCGTAGACCGGGTTCCCCCTGATGAGGTTCTTGGTGAAGATGGACACTCTCTTCCCTTTCTGCTCCTCAAAGACCTCGAACAGCCGTGATTGTCTCATTCTACTTTCTCCTCGAGCTCTTTCCTGAGGCGGTCCCCGATGAACTCTCCCTTGAAGTAATCGACCCTCACAGCGATGCTTATCTTGTCAGCGAGGAGCCGCGCGGCCTTGCCCTTGTTCTTCGCCCGGACGACCAAAGGATGGTTGAAGATGACCCCGAATTTCGGGCATCTGGCACCTGTCACGATATGCCTAAATAGCGCTTTCTCAGCCCCGAGAAGCTGGATGGTCGATGCCGGGATGAGCATCATCCTCTCAAGCGATCCCGCGAGCTCGATGAGCCTCGCGCCGATGAGCGGTCCCGCGACTGCCGCGACATTAGGGGCGATCTTCCCGAGCGTCGACTCGATATAACGCTCATGCTCCTCCCTGAGCCTATAGAGCGTCTGTATCTCTCTTGCGAGAGACATGATGGGCGCAAGATCTGATAGAGAGAGGTCAGCCCCCATGGTCTGGCTCACCATGGCTTCAGCGAGGAGCTCTTCCTTGGTCTTCTCAAGGATAAGCTCCACGAACTTCTCGTGGTTCGAAATACCTTGGGAGAACTCCGGGTTGTAGAGCTCGTACCACTCCCGAAGCCGCTTCACGAGCATGTTCGCGACCTTGGTGAGATCGTCGATGGTATTGATTGCCTGGATGATGAGGGTGTCAGGGCCGATGGAACCTTTGATCTTTTCCTTGGTCCTTGCCATGTTCCCCGCATAGAGGGCTTTCATGTCTGTCTTCTCCCGCAATGAGAGGAGCGCCTGCGGGATCTCTGAGGTCTCAAGGGGCAAAAGCTCCTTATGCTTCTTCTCCATCTCTCCTTCGGGTCCGTAATCGATGACAGATAACCTGCTGTCAAAGACCGCTGTCCCGATGGGTGTCCGCAACGCTTTTGGCATGAGGGAGACTATTGGAGGTCGATTTAAATAGGTTGTGGTGGTCTTGCTCGTTTGCACGTCCCTCCGTCATCGTACCAAGAAACATCATTTGAGCATCACTCCCTACCGTGGCGCGGGTCGACGGTGGGGAGGCGCTCTTCGGGCTACAGCTATAATGCACAAAGAAAAGAATCAGGACGAACACAAACGAACCACTTTTCCCTAACATTTAAATATGATTCCTGATGGACTATTATACATGACTGATAAGGTGCGCTTCGAGAACCATTTCGGAAAGGATATCCTCATCCTTGATTTTTCAGGTGGTCCGGCAGTCCTGTCGCAGACCATGAAAGAGGCTAGGAAACTTATCGATCAGCAGCCTCCCCGCTCCCTGCGCATCATGACGGACGCAAGGGAAGGATCTTGGGACACCAAGGTTCTCGCTGAACTGAAACAGTTCACCAAGCAGGATGAGCCATTTGTCCTCGCAAGCGCTGTTGTCGGGATAAACGGGCTGAAAAAGATCCTTCTCATCGCGGTCGAGAGGTTCTCAGGCAGGACCTTCCAGGCGTTTGATACCCCTGAAGAAGCGTTCGAATGGCTTGTCAAGCAATGAGGGAAGCAAACCCTTATATACTATATCGGTTGCCGATATATCGGTCATCGATATGGTAAACGGATATCTGAGGATTTTTGTCCTGAAGGAACTGATGTCAGGGACTCGCAGCGGATACTCCCTCATGAGGTCTGTGGGTGATATCCTCGGGAAAAGGCCTTCTCCAGGTTCTATGTACCCGCTCCTGAAAGAGATGGAATCATCAGGTATGATAACTATCAGTGCTTCAGGAGAGAAAGGGAGATATATGATAACAAGGAAGGGCAGGGCAGCAATCTCCCGCTTCCTCAAAGAGAAAGAAGGTCTCATCCTTCAGCACATCAGGCTCTGCAGATCGGTGAGGACGATAAGCGGACCCCCCTCGTGTCCCCTTCCTGGAAAAAGCGATCTTTGCGACGGGGTATTCGAGAGGAATTTCGATCTTGTCCAGGAGCTCCGGGAGATTCTCGTCAAGTCCATGAGAGAAGGAGAGAATATGGGGAATGAGCAGAAAGCGAGGAAGATCCTGGAGCGCGCGATTTTAGACCTGAGGAGGATACCATGGGGTTCATAGAAAATAGCCTTGAGCGCCTCGCAGTCTTCCAGAAAAGGCATGGTCTTTCTATTCTCATAATAACCGCCATAATCACGGTCTTCCTTGGTATCGGGATCAGGAATATCGAGCTTGAGAGCGATTTCTCCAAGCTAATGCCCCAGGACCTTCCCATCATGGAACTGAACAGCAGGATAACCGACAAATTCTCGGGTCAGGACACCATCCTTGTCCTCCTCATGCTGGACGATGAAGAGGAGACTAAAGGGCTCCCTGTAGATATCCGGCATCCGCTCATCATGCAGTATGTGCTTTACCTCGACCAGATACTGGAAGGGGAAAGCGAGATAATCAGCGTCACCTCTGCCGCTCCAGCGGTCCGTTCTGCCTACGCCTACGGTCCTGTCCTCTCACTTGACGCGATGAAAGCCTCCCTTGAGTCTGATCCGGCCTCCGCAGCCCTCATCAGCGAGAACTACCGGATGACCATGATGATCATAACAGCCGATGTAGGAGGATCGGAGAAGAAAGTGAAGGACCTGACAGAGAAGATCGATAGCAGGTTATCATCTCTTTCGACTCCTCCGGGAGTGAAGGTGATGGTGACGGGCTCTCCCGCGATCAGGGTCAAGATTATCAATATGCTCAAGCACGATTCTGTATTTACTCTCTTCCTCGCCTCAGCCATAATCCTCCTCCTCCTCATCATCACCCAGAGGTCATTCACCGAGGCCTTCGTCATCTTCACCCCCATCTTTCTCGGGATAGTCTGGACTGTCGGGACCATGGGGTGGCTGGGGATAAAGATCTCAATCGTCACCGCAGGTTTAGGCGCCATGATCCTTGGTCTGGGAGTGGAATATGGCGTCTTCATGCTGACCCGTTACCGCGAAGAGCGCGCGAAAGGGAAGGACCAGGAAGAGTCCCTCCGCACTTCAGTCCCTGGTGTAGGATCAGCAGTCTTTGGATCAGGTGCCACGACCATCGTCGGTTTTGCCGCCCTCTCGTTTTCTATCATGCCCCTCCTCCAGACCCTTGGCCAGAGCCTTGCGCTCGGCATCTTCTTTTCCTTGGCGGCTGCGATTCTCGTCGAACCGGTCATCCTTGTCTGGGAGGAGAACTTCCATTACTGGCACACCAAACGCACCCGTGACAGGATGCAGGAAAAGCACGAAGGGCATAAGAGGATGGCCCGATGAATTACATCAAGAAGTTCGTCGACGGATATGCGAAATGGGTCGCGTATCATACGAAGACCATGCTCCTCATAGTGATCGCCATATCTATCCTCGCATTCTATTTTTCAGGCCAGGTGGGGACAAAATCAGCAGATCAGGGAGACGCCCTTCCAGACGATATCGAGGTCATAAAAGCATTTGACATCATCAGTGACAATTTTGGAGGGAGCGATTCAGTCATGATCGCTGTCGAGATCGACCCTTCAGTGCCCGGTTCAGATGAGATACGCGACCTTCGGGATCCACGCGCTATCCGGTATCTCTATCTTCTGGCAGAGCTTTCAGCGAGCGTCGATGATGTGACAGGTGCGACCTCTGCAGGGACCCTCCTGAAGAGGCTTAATGGGGGTGAGCTCCCCCAATCCCAGGCGAGGATCGATGAGCTCGTCCAAGGCTTTCCCCTGTTATCCACATATATCAGCGGTGATTATGAGATGGCGCTCGTCAGGATAAGCCTGTCAGACCAGTATGAAGATTATTTGCTCGTGGAGGATCTTCAAGACGTCATCGATCATGTTGAGATGCCCCCTGGGCTCAAGGTGAGCGTCGCTGGTGAGATAGTCTCTGGCCCAGTCATCGAATCGACCATCGGGCCGGATATGGCAAGGACCTCAAACATATCTCTCTTCGGGATAATCGGCATCCTATTCCTCCTCTATGGTTCGATCCGTTATGCGCTGACCCCATTACTGGTCATCGGGCTCGGGGTTGTCTGGGCGTTCGGCTATTTCGGCATTGTCGGCCTTGATCTCTCTTCCCAGACCTCTGGCGCTATCTCCATGATCATGGGCATAGGGATAGATTTCGGGATCCAGATCATCACCAGGTTCAGGTATGAGCTGAAGGAAAAAGGCCCGAGAGCTTCAATGGAAGCCACGCTCTCTTTTGTCTTCATCCCCATGGCGACGACGACGCTTGCCGCCCTCATCGGGTTCCAGGCGATGTCGATGGGCGATCTCACCATCCTTGCGGAACTCGCGACCATCATGGGTTATGGAGTCACCGCTTGTTTCTTTGCAGCGATTACCGTTGTCCCGGTGGTCGCGGTCATCGGAGAGCAGTTGACAGAGAGAATCAGGATCAGATTCAAAGGTATGCGGAGGGAAAAAAAATGAAAAAGATCATCATCGTTGTCGCGGTCATCATCATGATGGCGGCGTTCGTTGAAGCGGACGATTTCAACTTCAATTATGTCAAGGCCACCCTGTTGAACCAGGACCCTGACCCTGCCTTGCCAGGTGACTATGTCGACCTGAGATGGAAGGTGGAGAAATTCGGGAATGACAAGGCTGAGGATATTGTCTTCACCCTTGACGCCCCCTATCCTTTCATTTTTGACGCCACAGGTGACCGGGAAAAAGCGATCGGCAACTGGATACTCTATTCAGATGATGACGCTTACTATACCCTTCATTATAGGATGAAAGTCGATCCGGATGCGCTTGAAGGGACGTATGAAGTAGAGCTGCTTGTGGCAGCCCAGGGAGGCATAAGCTCCGGCAGTCTTGGGAAATTCGATGTGCGGGTGGATGACAGGCCGCGCCCTTCCTTGGTCATTGGTTCCCTCCAGACCTCTCCCACAAAGCTCGTCGCTGATACTGACTCTGCTAAAATCGATGTCGGTATCGAGAATATCGGGGATGGAGGGGCGGAAAATGTCATGGTCACTATCGACTATCCTGAAGGGTTCTCGCCTTCCTACAGCTATGCCGAGACTGATAGCATGGGCACCATCGCTGCTGACGGGAGCGCGATCGCGACATTCTATGTGGACATCTCAAAAGGTCTTCCGGGAGATGAGTATGAGGCTTCTCTTTCCATCCGATACAAAGAAGCCGATGATGAGGATAACGAGCTGAAGACGCTTATCGTCCCTTTGATGATCCCCCTCATGGACAAGCCCTCTTTTGAGGTTGCCGGCTTTGAGACCTCTCCCGCAGTCATCGGAGCAGGGGATACGGTCACCCTCAGGCTTTCTGTCAAGAATACCGGCGGAAAAGAGGCTGAGTCTGTCTCTGTCCGTGCGTTCAAGGACTCTTCGCAGCCCTTCGAGTTCGATGAGAAGTCAGACTTCATCGGTAAGCTCGCCCCTGGCGAGACCGGAGAGGCGCTCATCCTCCTGACTGTGGATGATGATGCTCAGTCGAAGAACTACAAGCTCGACCTTGAGGTCCGCAGCGTCTATGAGGATGACGTCCTCATAGAATCTGAGTCTGTGGTGCTCGAGATCAATCATGCCGAGGAGAAAGGTATCGCCGGGAAAACCTCTGTAGGTTCCCCTCTGGTCGGTATCGCTATTGTCGCATTGATCGCTATCGTCGGTGTCGCGGGTTACCTCTTCGGGAAGAGGAGAGGAGACGTGAAGAAGAAGTGACCCTGGACTTTTTTTTTCATCAGGGTGAAAGCAGCATTGAGCGGGAGACTTCAAACGAAACTCTTTTATACAACCCAAACCAGTCCTTGCACCATGATCGAGATCCGAATCCACGGGAGAGGCGGCCAGGGAGCTGTGACGACCGGCCAGATCATGGCGATAGCCGCTTTCTATGACGGCAAGCAGTCGCAGACCTTCCCGAGTTTCGGGGTTGAACGTGCTGGCGCCCCGGTCACCGCTTTTGCGAGGATCGACTCTTCCACCATCAATCTCCGGACCCAGGTCTATAACCCCGATGTCGTCCTCATCCTCGATTCCTCCCTCATCTCAGCTGTCAATGTGACTGACGGCCTCAAGCCCGGTGGGAAAGTCATCATCAACACCAACAAGGACAAGAAGACGCTCGGCATCGACCCGAGATTCGAGGTCCACGCGGTCGACGCGGCAAGGATCGCGATGGAGATATTCAAGAGGCCGATCGTCAATACCCCCATGCTCGGGGCATTCGCGAAAGTGACAGGTCTTTTCACCCTTGAATCCCTCAAGAAAGCCATCGACGAAAAATTCATCTACGGCAAAGGACAGAAGCTTGCGGATCTCAACAAGCAGGCGATAGAGAAAGTATTCAATGAGACAACATGAAAAAGGAAATGCCGCTCGGAGCAGTCATCGGTAACCCAGGCAACACCATCAATAATAAGACCGGTGCATGGAGAAGCATGAGGCCTAGATGGATCCCTGAGAAATGCAGGCAATGCATGATCTGCTGGCAGTTCTGCCCTGATGATTCCATACCTTTGAATGCTGAGGGCAAGCGCCTCGAGACCAATTTCGACTTCTGCAAGGGCTGCGGCATCTGCGCCCGCGAGTGCCCTTTCAAGGCGATCGAGATGATCCAAGAAGATAAGTGAACCATGATCCTCCTCTATGTCCCCTGCAAGGACGAATCCGAGGCGAGGGGCATCTCGAAAGAGCTGATCGCAAAGAAGCTCATAGCCTGCGCCAACATATTCCCCATCGGTTCTCTCTATCCCTGGGAAGGGAGGTTGAACGATGAGAAAGAGTGTGTCATGCTGGCTAAGACCACTGAAGAGAAAGAGGATAAGGCGAGGGAAGGGATAGCCAAACTCCATTCCTACACCATCCCTGCGATCCTTTCCTTTCCTGTCAGGTCGAACAGGGAATATGAAGATTGGTTGAAGGAGGAATTGGGATGAATCCGGATGACAGGCGCAGGAAAAATATCCGCAAGTTCGCCCTGGTCTCCCTCATCTTCCAGCTCTGCATGGTGGGACTCCTCATGCTGGTAGTGGTGTATATGGTAATGAAGTTATGAATCGGTATCGTTCTTGTATCTGATTTTTTTTCCTGCTCATCATCTTCTTCCTATAAATAAATTGGAGCGTATAGTCTCTCCTTAAGCGGAGCGAAGATCGGAGTCAAACTCCCTGATGCCGAAAGCATAAACGCAGTAACTCTAATGAAAGAAAGTCTCCTTCGTTCGCAATCATCTGAATTATCATGAAAAACCTGAACCTTTCCCAAAGCCTTGCCCGTGGTGCGGATCGCGGGGAGGGATGCAAGGAAAACCTTAGTTTTCCTGCACAATTGAGCTTTGCTCAATTTGTGGCTCCTACGGAGGTCCGCGTAGGACGTCGACCGAAGGGAGACGGCCGTCCGCACCAGGAGCAGGGCAAGGCGCAGGGGAAGAAGCGAAACATTTCATTTTCAACTACAGGAAAGGGAGTTCCCATGAAAAGTTAAGCGCCAATGGGAGGTTAAATTGTCGGTATTTTCCGTGGACCTAAGCGAATCTAAACATTTAAATAACACTGACACCAGTACTAACCCTCTCAAAATGGTAAAAAAGGTGATCGAGGCATCGGAAGCGCTGGCCATGGGGATCAGGCTATCAAGGCCCCTAGTCATCCCTATGTATCCCATCACCCCTCAGACCCATATCGTCGAGAGGCTCGCCGAATACATTAACGACGGTGAGCTTGGCGCAGCCATGATCCATGTGGAGTCCGAGCATTCTGCGATGTCAGCAGCTGTCGGCGCCCAGGCGACAGGTGTCAGGACCTTCACAGCGACCGCCTCTCAGGGGCTTGCGCTCATGAATGAGATCCTCTTCATCGCCTCAGGGATGAGGCTTCCCATCGTCATGGCTGTCGCGAACCGGGCGCTTTCTGCCCCCATCAATATCTGGAATGATCACTCTGATACCTTCTCTGCCCGGGATTCAGGCTGGGTGCAGCTCTACGCCGAGTCTTCCCAGGAAGCCCTTGACACCGCTATCCAGGCCTATATGGTGGGAGAGGACCCTTCAGTCCTCCTTCCGGTCATGGTCTGCATCGACGGCTTCACCCTGTCCCATGTCTATGAGCCCGTGGACATCCCTTCCCAGGAAGAGGTCGATAGGATCCTCAAGCCCTACAAGCCGGTTCACGCATACCTGGACCCGAAAAAACCTATCACCCAGGGTCCGATCGGGTTCCCTGACATCTATATGGAGACCAAGTTCGATCAGCATCAGGCGATGTCAGCGGCATTATCCGCGATCCAGAAAGCGAACTGGATCTACGCAGAGAAGACGGGGAGGGGCTATGGTGATGGCCTGGTCGAGGCGTATAGGATGGACGACGCCGAATACGCGCTTGTCGCGCTGGGCTCGGTGTGCGGCACCATCAGGGTGGTGGTCGATGAACTCAGGAAGCAGGGGAAGAAGGTAGGACTGCTCAAGATCAGGTCATTCCGTCCGTTCCCTGCCCAGCAGATCAAGGAAAGGCTTTCCAGGCTGAGAGGAGTGGGGATAATCGACAAAGAGATCTCCTTCGGCCAGGAAGGGACGCTCTACTCCGAGATCAGATCAGCGCTTTTCGGGAAGAGCATCATCATAAACGGCCATATCGCTGGCCTCGGTGGCAGGGATATCACTATTGACCATATAAAAGAGGCCTTCAATAGCCTTGATACGCAGAAGGATCCGAGGTGGCTCTTTTGAAAGACCATATCATCAGGGAAGCGACGATCGAAGACATCTGTCCTTATTGCACCAGGAAGGTCGACAGGCATTGGGAGGCTGATTTTTCCATCCACAGCCACTATCGGACAGTCACCTGCGACTGCGGGAAGAAGCTCTCTGTCAAGACCGACATCATATCCTCCGGGGATGGATGGGAGAAGAGGGCAGACAGGAAGATCAATATTTTGCCGATTGGAAGCGAAAGGAACGATGGCGTGCATACCCTGGAGAACAGGATGAAGATCGTCAAGGAATATGAATGGAAATTCGAGACCAGAAAAAATGGATGAAGTGAACAAGATACCTACTGTCGAGCTCTTCGCACAGGGTCACCGGGCCTGTTCTGGTTGCGGAGGGGCCCTTGCCATGCGGCTCGCGCTCAAGGCGTCAGGGAAAGACGTCATCGTCTCCCATGCGACCGGCTGCATGGAAGTGGTATCGACCCCGTATCCGGAATCAGCCTGGAAGGTGCCTTGGATCCATGTGGCCTTCGAGAACGCGGCAGCCACAGCCTCAGGGATACAGGTCGCTCTCCGCAAGCTCGGGAAAGACAAGGAAGTGAAGGTGCTCTGTTTCGGAGGGGACGGCGGGACATACGATATCGGTTTTCAGGCCCTCTCTGGCGCGGCTGAGCGCGGTCATGATCTCTGCTATATCTGTTATGATAACGGCGCCTACATGAATACCGGCATCCAGCGGAGCGGAGCGACCCCGAAGTATGCTTCGACCACCACGAGCCCCGCAGGTACCCTTGTCCATGGCAAGACCGAATCCCGTAAGAACCTCCCTCTCATAATGGCTGCTCACGGTGCCTATGTGGCGACAGCCAACGTCGCATACCCTCAGGATTTCATAGAGAAAGTGAGGCATGGCATCGAGAATCCCGGGATGTCCTACATCGAGGTCTATGCTCCCTGCCCTACCGGATGGAAATGCCCTGGAGATATGACTATCCAGGTGTCGAAGCTCGCTTTCCAGTCGAAAGTGACCCCTCTTTACGAGATATTTCCAGGGAAAGGATTGAAATTCTCGAAGAAACCCTCAAAACCATCTCTGGTGAAAGAATACCTCATGATGCAGGGCAGGTTCAAGCACATGACCGAGGACGAGGTCGCGGAGATACAGAGATGGGTCGATGACGAGTATGGGAAGCTTCTCCGTATGGAAGAATGCGGGATACGGTTCTGACTTGGAAATCCTGCTTCAAGGCATCTCACATGAGGAATGATCTTGGTGCCAGGGATTCTCTTTTTACTATCTCTCTTGCCTTGACTTTAAAGAGAATCTCATCCAGCTTTAATTCATCCAGCTTTGATTCTTCAACATTTCTCAGCCTATCAGAATTCCTATCAAAATAATTCACAGGACAGGTGGCTTCGATGATACCAACACTCAATATCTCTGAGGACGACTTTGTTCTCCACGTGTAAAAATCACAGGTCCAACACAAACCTGTCTCTCTCCCGGGAGTACCGGAATCCAAGGCTCAGTGCATTGAAGTCATATCTTCTCTCCAATCTCGCATGATTCTCATGCGTCATACCATCGACAGATTGTGCTGGAATGACGGTTATCGCTTCAAGCCCAGCTATCTTTCCCATCTGGACAAGCTCCCCAAGCAATGCCATATCCCATCTGATAGGAGTGAGCACCTTATACATCCCCTGCCCTCCGTGAATCTCCAGGCAATCAGCGACATCTGAA
>Ga0209575_10000461_pt1 | contig 25920 bp, 24 predicted proteins | sample Medcelwee11metaG_FD_187172 | JGI IMG/M metagenome (GOLD analysis project Ga0209575, IMG submission 187172) | Freshwater pond sediment microbial communities from the University of Edinburgh, under environmental carbon perturbations - Medium... | ecosystem: Environmental > Aquatic > Freshwater >...
CGCTGCGTCTCTCCTGCGGCTTACGCTCTCGCTTCAACCTACGGCTCTACGGTCGGGCATTGGCTATCGGGGACTAACCGCCCTCGCTGCGCTTTCCATGGCGGTCAGCGCAGGATGGCGCGGACATCCCGGACTGTTGGCAGCCCTGCTGCGGTGGTCAACCACGGAATTTAGGTTGAAGCGCCGATCTTTATGTGCAGCAAACAATGGTCGCGCAGGGATGCAGGGGCGCAGGGCGTTAAAACACTTGCTGTCGAGTACTTATTTTTCAGCGGCTAATCGTGTCAATAGGGCTTGGGCCTGTGCTTGTTGCGGATCGCTGCGCAAAGCTTGGTGGGCCAGTGTTTGAGCTTGTGCAAAATCGTGCTTGTCGTAACAGAGTTGTGCTTGACTGCTGTAAATCAGCCCCATTTGCGTGGCATCTTGGTCAAATTGGTGGCTGTTGAGCAAGACTTGATAGGTGCGCAGGGCGTCGTCGTAACGATGCGCCAGCCGGTATACCGTCGCCAATTGATAATAATTATCCAACACGGGCATCAGCATCAGGCTGAAATTGCAATGCTGAATCGCCTTGTCCCAGTGTTGCAGTAGCGCATAGGCCACGCATAAATTGCTGTGAGACACCGCGCTGTCAGGGGTGTAGGCGACGCTGTAGTGCCATAAGGTTAAGCCATTGCGCCACAATCGGCTTTGTTGTTGGGTCAGTAGCATAAGGCTGCTGCCCAGCAGTAAGGCGGCGACGGGAGGCACCCATCTGTGCCAGCGTTGGCCTAAATACAGTGCGCCAAAACCCAAGCCCAGATAAAACGGCACAGTCGGTAAGTAAGCATAGCGGTCAGCGGCGGCCTGTAAACCCACCTGAATGATGCCCAGCACAGGGGCTAGGCTAATCAGGTAAAACAACCAGCCCGCTAACCACCAGGGTTGCTGGCGATGCCAGGCGTACACGCACAGTGCGCTGAGGGCGAATACCGCCAGTACCGGCGTCCAAGCCTGCCAGCCGGTGAAATCGGGATAGGGATAAAACGGCAGTAACGGCACGGGCAATAAGAATTTCTGGATATAAAACAGCAAGCTGTGAAAGGCATTCAGTAGCCTTGTCTCTAAACCCAACTGGTGCAGGGAAGTCATCGCGCTGTCTTGTGCTAACAGAGTCAATGCAATCACGCCCGCGCTGGCGAGGAAAAACGGCAGCTTTTCCAGGAGTCTTTGCCATAAACGACGGCGCAATTTGAAAATATCCCAGCCATTCAGACGGCGCAGTGGGTATAAATCCAACACCAGCAATAACGCAGGCAGCGTCACCGCCATCGGTTTGCTCAGCAAGGCCAGGAGTAGGCCGAGCAAGGTCAGGAGATACCAGCGCCACTGTCCGGTTTCTCCATAGCGCAGGTAAGCAAGCAGCGTGGGTAGGATAAAAAACAGGGATAGCACGTCTTTGCGTTCGGCCACCCAAGCCACGGATTCGACGTGCTGGGGATGCAGTCCAAACAGCAATGCGGCAAAACTGGCGGCCCAGAACGCCTGGGTCTGCGTCAGCGTAGAGGGATTTGGTTTAGCTGACGGTACACACAGCAAACGACCCAGGTGCAGCCCTAAGAGCAAGACCCACACGGTATTGGCACTGTGCAACAGCAGATTGCTGAGATGATGTCCCCAGGGTTGTAATTCATACAGTTGGTAATCAATGGCATGGGATAACCAGGTCAACGGATGCCAGTTTGCGGCATACAGTGCCGTCAACATCCACCCTAAGTTCTCCCAAGTGAGCGCACGAATATGGGGATTGTTGATCACATAATCTTGGGTGTCCCAGAAGATGAAATCATTGTCCAGCACCGGGAGATAGGCATAAAAACTGAGCAACGCCAGCAGCAAGGCAGTCAAAGGGGTGCGTAACATCAATCAGAAACTCCCGTGTTTTTTAGCGTGTCAAATTCAAACATCACTACCCAGTACCGCGTCTTAGAAATTTAGTGGTGATTATTGAATCCACTCAACTCCGTTCGACAAGCTCAGGGCAAGTCTACAGCTTCGCGCTTCACTTATCAGCCGCTGACTCTCTATCCGCTCTACGCGGGCTACCTTTAACGCCGTGTACAACTTATTTTGGCGTACCAAACCGTAGCCCGGTAGATACCGTCTCTCCCGTCAAGCCCTATCCAACAAGAAAAGTTGAAAATTCAGGCTGTTTTTGGAGAATAAGCCGATTGGTGCTTGAGAACACCAAAGCGGTAGTGGTATACATGTAGTGCTTTTTGCTTTTGGTACCCGCATTCTTGCGTGGTCATAGCACTAAATGTACAGGACTACCGCAATGCCGTATTTGTTGGGCTTCGCAAAAAGACGCTAAGTCCAACCTACCGTGCTGGATGTAGATAGGCGGCGCGGTCACTTCCAGATCAGCGCTGTCTTGCTCGTCCTTGCCCTTCCACACAAGCTGAGGGTCTAAGTCCGGGTTACGCGGGTAGCGCACGGTGACGGGGTTGTTTTCCTCGTCGGCCACGAAGTCCCGCAGTTCCGCCGTGGGGATGTTCTTGCGGGTGTCGGCGGGGTGTTTTACCGCGTCGATGGGGGTGGGGCCGGTGGTTTTTTTGCGGGGGGGCATGGTGATAATCCTATGGTCGTGCTATAGTTTTCGACGAAGCCTGCTTTGCATGAAATCCGACTCCATGTCGTTGAAGGGTATCCTTCTCAGTGCAAAAGTGGGTTTTTTTGTTTTCAGAGCCGGTTAGTCTCTTGTAAGGGTTTGCGTGGCGTATAGTAATTGCCGGAATTGGCATAGTTCGCCTCGTTGTATAAATCCACCACCAGTGAAATTTTACTGCGTAAATAGTTGTAATAGCGCATTTCTCCCCGCTCAAACACCCGTTGTACCGCCCAACAAAAATAATCCGCCACGTTCAACAACGGCTCAGCGTAATGGTTTTGCACGTTAAACACCACGCGAGTAGTGACTGGCCTGGCAGAGTTTTTTGTGCGGCTCCGGCTAATTGCTTTGTCTAATCCTGCCTGTAAGTTACTGTTGCGTGTGCTTTGCCCACGGTCTGCTATGTTGAGAATCAGCTTACCGTCTTTCGCTAATTTATTCTTGAGCAAATGCGATAACATATCCGCATAAAATTCCGCTTCTTTGCCATTATGCTTATGCTCATATAATCCAGGAATTTTACGGCCTACCACAGCCTCGAAACTACAATCAAGCAACTGAATATAATCATACAGTATTTTTCTGATTTCAGGCACGTCATCTGTTGCATGAAAAAAGAACCCGTCTTTGCTAATCTTCTTCTGAACGCTGCACACATCGGCAAAATAGGAGTCTTGCGTAATTTGATTTTGCAATGCCAACACTTTCTGCCGAATGTCTCCCAATGGCTGCTTGAACTTGACCATGCCCAGAATAAAACATTTAGACACGCCGTTGTCGCCGATGATATTCGTCTTTCCTTTACCATAGAATGTAGTATCGCCAGCTTCGTCAAGAAAGCGGTGATTATCTGGGATTGATTGCGTCATTTATTGATAGGCTCTGAATCGGGCTTGCTTGGATGTAGTAACGAATAGTCTCGTAGGGTGGGCAAAATGTCTTTTTTTTGCCCATCATTAAATGTAGCGAAATGGTGGGCAACGAAAAGATGTTGCCCACACTACTCGGCTTGATTGTGCGCAGTTGGCTATTAAAATACGAATATATTTAATAAGTCAGAAAAACCATTAGTAAATGTTCCTATAAAACAGAGCAGTGGCCCAAGCCAGCCAACAGCAGTTCTACTTCGTTGGTCTTCAATAACCCATTCTGGAATTGGCTCTCCTGTTTTCTTGTAATGTTCTGTGTCTAAATAGCTTAATCCTGTTTCTGACGAAATAATATGGTTCTTTATATCAATCCTAGAAATAGCTGGCCTGTTTATGACGATTATGCCTATACAGATAATTATCGCTCCAAAGCGACTGAGCCATTGGAAGTTGCCATATTTAAGGCTAAACCACATACCTATAACAAAAATCAAAACTGACAATAATATCATTACACGATTGTTTGTAAATATTTGCCTAGCCACTATAAATCTCCTATTAGTTCAGTCTCGTAGGGTGGGCAAAATGTCTTTTTTTTTGCCCACCATTAAATGTAGCGAAATGGTGGGCAACGAAAAGATGTAGCCCAACCTACTGTGCTTAGCTAATTTTCATCATCTGGTTCAATATCTATAAACGTGTAAGTGTCATTATCGCGTAATGCTTGAACAATTACTGATTGATTAACCATAGGGCCAATAACATCATCTACAGCATCACCTACATTTATGATGCGTATTAATTGATTATCAGAATATAATTCTAACCAATCTTTGTTCAAATCTAACGCACGTAATGTTCCTTTTAAATACACATGCTCAGACTGGAGTTTTGTGTTTAAGCTAATAACTTCTGCTGACTTACGGATTGTTTGTGATATGTTTCTACGTGATTCAGGTGTAAGTAGTACAGGCGATTTTGACTCAGAAGAACGAATTTCCATCTTATTAAAACTTTTTCCTGATGGTGCTAGATTCCGAGTGAGCTTTAGAAATGTGTTTCGATAACCTTCATCAGGTACTGTCTTCTTGAGAGACTCATCTGGTTCTTCTGATACAGTATTTTCCAATATACTCATAAATGTCTCTGCAATTAAGCGAGGCTCAGGATCGCCTTTAAACATATCTAATTGACTTGGCCCTTGTATAGCCACAGTAAATTGATAGCTCCCTGGTATGCTCTGGAATAACCACGGCCTACAAAGATTCTGAATTTCTTTTGATGCTGGCCCATGTTTACGCAAAGGCAGTTTGCTTAAATGCTCGGCAGTACGATAAAAAATAGCTTGGATAGTTTGAACCCTTTCTACGATGAGGTCTAATGGCGCACCTCCTTTTACAATATCACCTCCATCAATAGATATGGTAACTTGACCAGGTACAAACTTTATCTCAGAAGACGCTTGTGCTTGCTCATTCCATATAGTTTGAAGAAGTTCACGTAACTGCTCAGCCGCAAAGTGAGGTAATCTATCCTCTGCCAGTATAGAGTGAGCCAACTGTTCTGAACGTCTAAATTCCTTGGCTTTGTAGAGTAATGCAACTGCACTTACAGCGGTAACGCCAAATGTGCGTGGCTTCTCAGTACACTTGATGTATCGTAGTGCTGCGATCTCTTCTTCTGCTGCCAAGCAGAAAAATCTTGCTGCTTCGTCATATCGCCCTTGATGTTTTGCATCATGTGCATTAGCGGCAGCAACTTCGCTGGCCTTGTGATGAGTAAGCCAAGTCATTTTTCTGGCACATCCGCAATGGCAATTTGTAATGATGAGAAACCAACTACAGCAGCAATAGCTGGAAGATTACTACGCCCTAATTGAGCTTGTTTTATTTTTTGCTGTAACCTATTTTTTATTAATAAAGAATCGCTATTATTTATTCCAGATACTTCTAGTCTGTGCAAATCTTCTAGATCATCATGAGCTTTGTTTTTTGTACCAAGATAGTAGTCCGCTCCAGTTTTCGTTTCTGCTCTTGAAATTGCAACAAGATCATCTGTTACTTCTACTGTGGCTAACGCAAGGCAATAAGCGCCGGCCTCAGTGGTATCAATCTCATTAGCCCATGCGCGTTTGAGATTGTGATCAGATTCTTTCCATTCTATTGATAATTTTAATGGCTCTGATCGTTCATCAACTACAAGTTCTACAGGTGGTTTGTGATGCCTATCTAGGCAAACACAAGCCGCCTCAGTGTAAGAAACTGATATACCTAGAGATATTCCTGGATGACGTTTATGTAAATTCGTAAGTTTAAGTGAGTTTTTCATCACATTCTTCATTTTAGTTGGACTCCTCTATGAGGTTATATAAATCCTTCCCCACCAAAAACGGGTCTTTAACCTCCAAAAACCCCCACCTTCCAAACCTTCCATCGTTGTTAATCGCTGGCACCCACAGCTTTTCCACTTGATCTACCTTCGCGTCTTTGTCGTCGCGGCGTTCGCTGGAGACTTCGATAATCAGATTCAGCAAGTCACCCTGGCCGTCGTCTAGCTTGACCACGAAATCCGGCACATAGCGCCGTTCCTGGCCGCCGAAGGTGTAGGGAATGTACCAATCCAGCTTGGTGACGTTCTTCACGTAGGCTTTGACTTGGGGCATCCACTCGAAGGCTTTGGCGGCGGTTTCTTCCCAATTGCTGTCTTTGACCACATGTGACAAATGGCATTTGTCGCTGGTTTGGTAGGTGTCTTTGCTGGTGTGGTAGCTGATGCCGCCGGTGTCGCCCAGGGTGTTGTGCGGCTGGAGGATGGGCAGCAGCACCGGCGCGGCTTGGTTGCTGTTGTGCTGGCCTGCCAGTATTGCTTGATACACGCGGTCGGCGGCGGTGTGTGCCAGTTCAATCAATAGCAGCATTTGTGGGAATGTGTGGTCTTTGCACTCCACATAGTCCGCCAGCCATGCCTTGACCGCCTTGAGTAACTGCGGGAACAGCCACGCCTTGACCGGGTTCTGAATGCGTCCGCCAATGGCGTGTTCGGTCTTGTCGTTGTCGTGGCGGAAATACTTTTCTAGCACCAGTTTGGCGAGTAAAAACACCACTTCGTTTTCTCGGCGCTGTTGCAAATCGTCCAGGGTGTGAATCGCAGTCTCGCCGATGATGGGGGCGTTTTCGGTGATAGTCGGGATGTGTTTGGTGTCTAGCACCAGGCGGCTGCTGGCGGTGAAGGCTGGCGTGAGGGTTTCGGCTTCGATGCGGTGGCGGTAGCCGATGACGCGGGGGAAGCTGATTAGGGCATCTTCGCGGTCTTCGACGGTGTGAACGTGGGTTTCGCCTTTGGGCGGCTTTTGTTTGGAGTTGCCGACGGTGGGGATGAACTCGAACGGTACGCCGTAGACTTCGGCGTATTCCACTGGGAAGGCTTCAAATTCGATGGTTTCACCGTTCACGATGACGGTCTGTGTTTCTGCTTCGTAGCTCATGCGGCGCAGGCCACGGCCTACCACCTGTTCACATAATAGCTGTGTACCAAAGGCTCGCACGCCCATGATGTGCGTCACGGTGTTGGCGTCCCAGCCTTCGGTGAGCATGGAAACGGATACTACGCATTTGACTTGTTCGCCCAGTTTGCCTTGTTTGCCGACGGTGTTCATCACTTCGCGCAAGATGTCGGTGGGGGTGAGGTCGTCGGCGTTGCGGCCTGGGAAGCGTTCGCGGATTTCGGCTTTGAATTCTTCAATCTCGCGGGCGGCGGCAGCGCGGAATTCGTCGCTGAGCGCTTCGCCGGATTCGAGTTGTTGGCTGTCTACCAAGATGGTGTTGGGGCGGTGTGTCCATTGGTCGTCGCTGAGTGGCTTTTCCCAGCCTGCAATCCAGTCGAATTTACTCTTGGGTTTTGGAATTGGTACAAAGTAGATACCCTCCCGTCTGCCGGGCAGAATTTGGTGGCTAATTCCTTGGTTTGTAAAGTTAAAATGTCGTTTTGGCTCCACAAACGGGGAGTTAATGATGGGATTTTCAATGTGGGTATTTGGCATGGTTTGGACTTGCGTCAATTTTTGACACAATCATACAGATTTAACGCAAATTTGTATAAATTTTTTGTCAGTTTGCGAAGGCAGATATGACAAAACCCGCATGTAGCAGGCCTTGGCGTTGGTGGGTAGTGTGCAATTTTATTGGGGGTATTCAGTCCACTCTGATCTGTAGCCGGGTAGGGTGCGTTAGGCGCGTCTGTTTGCGCCGTAACGCGCCATTTGGCATCCGAACAGGTGCGTTACGCTGTCGCTAACGTACCCTACCTGGCTACCGCGCTCCCCGCCGCGAGCACGTAGCAGCACGGCGGTGGGGCCGTCGAGTTGGGGGCGCAAGGCCAATTTGGCTGTGCTGCGCTCAGGGCACCGCGCTTTGCCTGCTGTTACGGTAATTGGCCCAGCCAGCGGTTTAGCTGCTTTCTACATCGACAATCCAGGTGTCTTTACTGCCGCCGCCTTGGGAGGAATTGACCACCAGCGAGCCTTTTTTCAGTGCCACGCGGGTTAAGCCGCCGGTGGTGACGGTGGTGATGGCTCCTTGCAAAATAAAAGGCCGCAAGTCCACATGGCGGGGTTCGATCTGGTCGCCGTCGCACAGGGTCGGCGTGGTGGATAAGGACAGCGTGGGCTGTGCGATGTAATTGCGCGGGTCTTTTTGAATCAACTCGGCAAATTTTTCCCGTTCTTTGGGGGTGGAATGCGGGCCGACTAACATGCCGTAACCGCCGGATTCGTTGGCAGGTTTCACCACTAACTGGTCGAGATTAGCCAGTACATAGTTGCGTTCGCTTTCGTTCATGCACAAATAGGTTGGCACGTTGGGAATGATGGGGTCTTGATCCAGATAGTATTTGATCATTTTTGGCACGAAGGCGTAAACCACTTTGTCATCGGCGACGCCAGCACCGGGGGCGTTGGCCAGGGCCACCGTGCCTTTGCGCCAAGCGCGCATCAAGCCGGGCACGCCGAGCATGGAGTCTGGATGAAAGGCTTCTGGGTCTAAGAAAGCGTCATCAATGCGCCGGTAAATCACGTCTACACGCTTTAAGCCTTCGATATGGCGCATGTACACACAATCATTGGCTCCCACCACCAAATCGCTGCCTTCCACCAATTCAGCGCCCATTTGTTGGGCTAAATAGGCGTGTTCAAAATAGGCGGCGTTATAAATGCCGGGAGTCAGCACTGCGACTTGGGGAAAATCCAGCGGACGCGGCGAAATCGAGGCCAGCATGTCAAACAGTTGCGACGGGTAATCATCAACCGGCAAAATGGTTTGGGCCTCAAAGAGTTCTGGGAACACGCGCTTCATCACCAGGCGATTTTCCAGCATATAGGACACGCCGGAGGGTACGCGCAGATTGTCTTCCAGCACGTACATCGTGCCGTCTTTGTCGCGCACCAAATCAGAGCCGCAGATGTGCGCCCAAATACCGAGCGGCGGCTTGATGCCCACACATTGCTGGCGGAAGTTTTTTGAATCCAGCAGCAGTTCAGCCGGAAACACTTTGTCTTTGATAATGGCCTGATCGTTATACAAGTCATTGATAAACATGTTAAGCGCAGTCAGGCGTTGTTTCAGGCCCGCTTCGGTGCGTTCCCATTCTTTGCGATCAATCACCCGAGGAATGATGTCAAACGGCCAAGCGCGATCAATATTGTCGCCATCGGTGTAGACCGTGAAAGTGATGCCCATGATTTGAATCGCCAGTTCTGCGGCATTTTTACGGGCATGGATTTCTTCATCACTCAGTGCGGATAAGTAATCGCACAACGCGGCGGCTGAGGCACGCGGTTGGTTGTGTGCGCCAATAAGCTCATCGTACAAACCGTGGCTTGCGTATTTTTTCCAGTTGATTGTCATTGCCTTACCTAAAGTCGTTCCACGTCCACGGAAACCGCCAAAGTGTGTTCCCCACCGCCAAAAATAATACCCTTTAACGGGGTCACATCGCCATAGTCACGACCCCAGGCGGTGGTGATATGTTGCAAAGTGGGAATCTGGTTGTTGGTGGGGTCAAAATCCGTCCAGCCTTCGCCAGGCACATAGGCTGCCAGCCACGCATGAGAGGCATCAGCCCCGCGCAGTTTGGGCTTATCGGGCGGCGGTTGAGTTTCCAGATAGCCACTGACATAGCGGGCAGGCAAACCGAGGGCGCGTAAACAGGCGATTTGCAAATGGGCAAAATCCTGGCAAACCCCGCGCTTGTGCGCCAACACCTCGGCCAGCGGCGTCACAATCGTGGTGAAATTGGGATCGTAGGTGAAATCGGTGAAAATCCGCCGCGTGAGATCGCGTACTGCATCCAACACCGGGCGGTTTGGGGTAAACGACGCCTGAGCGTACTCCAGCATTTCCGGGGTAGCTTCCACATAGGGCGAAGGCAGGCAAAAACCCCGCGCTTCCAGACCCGCTGGGCTGTTGTCGTGTTGCACCTTGGCCCTGACCTGCTCCCAAGGCGGCGAGTTGGCAGGCAAAGGAATAATCCCCGAATGGCTGATCTCAATGTCGCTGATGGCGGTCACCGTGAGATTTTTATGTGGCACATGCAGGGCAAAATAATGGCTACGATTCCCAAAAAAATCCGTGCGTTCTTCTAAGCGTGTCGGCATCGGGGTAATCCAAAGCTGACCGTGTAGGCAGCTTTGGATCTCCGTGTTGCGTGGTAGTAAACAAGCTTCGTTATGGCACAGCGGCACCGCGTGGCTATAACCATAACTGGTTTTGTGTATGACTCGATATTTCATCGGCTGTTTCCAACCCGGTTAGCTAAAATGTTGGGCCAGTGTATCTGGTTCAGCCGCTGAGTATTGAGAAAATGCGGCGAAGAATCAAGTCATCTGGCTGATGAAGTCATGGGCTAAAAACCCGTTCACAGTCGGCTGTGATACACTGAGCGGCGCAGGTTTACCCTGCACTTTTACCCTTTTTCTTGGCCCCCGTCGCGACCCGCTTGGCTCGCGCTCACTGACTATTTTTATGCCTAAGCCTGATTTTCGCCGTGTTGCGGTGATTTTGCACGATTTGTTTATGGTGGCTGTTGCTGGTTGGCTGGCGTTGCTGGTGCGCCACGGTTTTTCGCCAGCACTCACCCAATGGGAAAATTTAGGCTGGTTGCCCTTGGTGGTGACGGTACAAGCGCCGGTGTTTTGGTATTACGGTTTATATCGTGGGATTTGGCGGTTTGCGAGTTTACCGGACTTATGGAATATTCTACGTTCAGTGTTGTTCGGCACTCTGTTAGTGGGCCTTGCACTGTGGTTATTTGATTACTTGGCGCAAGTACCTGGCACCTTGTTATTGTATCCATTGTTTTTAACCATGCTGTTGGGTTTGCCGCGTCTATTATATCGTTTATGGAAAGAACATTCCTTGCGTTATGTGTTAGATGCGCGGGCACCTAAACGGGTGCTGGTGTTAGGCGCAGGCCGCGCCGGAGAAATGCTGGTGCGCGACATGCACCGCGACGGCGAGTATTTGCCCTTGGGCTTTCTCGACGACAACCCGCGTTTGCACGGCGGCAAAGTACAAAATGTGTCGGTGTTGACCACCATTAACCAATTACCCGCACAAGTGCAGCAGTTGGGCATTGATTTGGTGTTTATCGCGATGCCCTCGGCCAGCGATGCGCAAATGCAGCGAGTAGTCGAATATTGCGAAGCCAGCGGCAAACCTTTTCGTACTCTGCCCAAGCCCAGCGCACAAGGGCTTAGCCGTTTGAGTCTGGCCGATTTACAGGCGGTTTCTCTGGAGGATTTGCTGGGCCGGGAAAAAATCCAGCTCAATTGGGACATTATCGAAGCCGGTTTGAGTGGCAAAACGGTGATGGTCAGCGGCGGCGGCGGGTCTATCGGGGCGGAATTGTGCCGCCAGATTGCCAGGCTACGCCCGCGTGCGCTGGTGATTTTTGAACGCAGCGAATACAACCTGTATGAAGTCGATAAATCGCTACGCCAGGTTTCCCCGGAAACCCCGTTGTACACCTGCTTAGGCGATGTGTGCGACCCGCTCAGCGTCAATCATGCCCTGAGTAAATACCGGCCTGATATCATTTTTCACGCAGCGGCCTATAAGCATGTACCCTTGTTACAAGACCAGGTACGCTCGGCGGTGTATAACAACATCTTAGGTACCCGCACCCTGGCCGAAGCCGCCGTGGCACATGCTTGCGGGGCGTTTGTGATGGTGTCTACCGACAAGGCGGTGAATCCGTCCAGCGTGATGGGCGCGACCAAACGCTGTGCCGAAATCTTCTGCCAAGCCCTGAACACCCGTTCCGACACCCGTTTTATCACCGTGCGTTTCGGCAATGTGTTGGGTTCAGCAGGCAGCGTAGTGCCCTTGTTTCGCGAGCAGATCGCACGCGGTGGGCCGGTGACAGTGACGCACCCGGAGATTACCCGCTATTTCATGACGATTCCCGAAGCCTGCCAGTTGATTTTACAAAGCGCCAGCATGGGTCACGGCGGTGAAATTTTTGTGCTGGATATGGGCGTACCGATGAAAATCAATTATCTGGCAGAACAATTGATCCGTTTAGCCGGTAAAGAACCCGGCAAGGACATCGAGATTTGTTACACAGGCTTGCGTCCAGGCGAGAAACTACATGAAGAATTATTTCATATCGAAGAAGAACAAATGAGCCGCACCCGCCACAGTAAAATCATGTTGGCTTCACATCGGCCTGCTGATTGGAACCAGTTACACCAAACCTTAGAAGCGTTACAAACAGCCTGTGCCAATTATGATGAAGTGCAGATTCGCGCAGGTTTGCAAAAATTAGTGCCAGAATTTCACAATGTGACCTTGCATTGAGGACACCACCATGCGCTCTCCCTCTGGTTTTAGTCTGGTAGAAATGTCGGTGGTGCTGGTGATTGTCGCCGTGTTAATCGGTGGCATTATTCCAGCCATCACCGCACAACTCGAAATGAAAGGCATCAATACCGCTAAACACGAAATCAGCGACATTAAAGAAGCCTTATTGGGTTTCGTGGTGGCTCATCGCCGTTTTCCTTGTCCTGCCACTGTGAATAGCGGCGGTAAGGAAAGCTTTAATCCAGTGCCATCAAATCCCAGTGATGGCGGTAATTGTGCTAATAAACATGGATTTGTACCCGCCGTGAGTTTAGGGTTGCGGGGCAATGTGAACAGCGACACGCTGTTGCTAGACCCTTGGGGAAATCCTTATCGGTATAGTATTTCTGAAAGTGATGTTTCTCCAATTAAACCGGATAATAGCTGTAATGAAAATACAAACGGTACATGGGATTTTACCACAAAAGGTGAGATGGCGGTTGTTGGAGTAAACTGTCTTAATAAAAATATTCTCGCAGAAGAAATGCTAAGGGTTTGTAAAGACAGCGCCTGTGAAGTTAAACTTACCGGTGATAGAAAAGGTGAAGAAAATAAAGATGAAGATACCATACCCGCGATTATTTACTCCCTTGGCAAAAACTGGGCAGAAACTCTCCAATACGACCCCTCTAATGAAGAACTTGAAAATGTGGGTGCCAGTGTCGCCAGTGCAAATAGCGCGGGCCTGACTTATTTAATCGCAAGCAACAACACTTTTGTTTCTGCTGCCTATCGTTCAGATAAAACCGAAAATCGTTTTGATGATATTGTGGATTGGATTTCTCCCACTTTGCTGTATAACCGCATGGTGATGGCTGGGATTTATCCCTAGGATTGAAAAACACCGTGGGAGCGCTTTGCAAGCGCAATGGTTAAAGAAATCGCGCTTGCAAAGCGCTCCCACAAATTAAGCTGAATTTCCTCAAGCAGGCGCTGGCACACGCTGCACTAATTCTTTCACCAAAGTATCCGCTTCCAAGCCCGAAAAATGCGCTTGCGCATCTAATTTCAAACGATGCGCAATCACTGCCACGGCTAATTCCTGAACCTGTTCCGGTGCCACGTAATCTTGCCCATCAAATAAAGCCAAAGCCTGGGCGATTTTCATCAAAGCCAACGAAGCGCGTGGACTGGCCCCCATTACCACGCCGTGCATAGCTCGGGTGGCGCGGATCAATTCAACGATATAACGCTTCATTTCAGCGCTGACCCGCACCGCTTTCACCGCTTGACGCACTTGCCACAGCGCTTCACGGGTCGCGATTGATTCCAGGTTTTCTAACGGGGTTTGTGGCTGCTCTTGTGCGCTTAGAATCGCCATTTCTGCTTCGACCGAAACATAACCCAAACTGAAGCGCATGGCAAAGCGATCCATTTGCGCTTCGGGCAAAGGATAAGTGCCATGAAATTCCACTGGATTTTGCGTTGCCACCACAAAAAACAAATCGCTCAGCAGATAACGCACGCCATCTAAACTCACCTGGCGTTCTCCCATCGCTTCCAACAATGCTGACTGGGCGCGTGGACTGGCGCGATTGATTTCATCGGCGAGCAGAATTTCGGTAAATACCGGGCCTTTGTGGAAATGAAAACATTGATCACGCTGATCAAAAATAGAAACCCCCAAAATATCTGAGGGCAATAAATCGGGGGTGAATTGAATACGGTGAAATTCTGCGGCCAAGGATTTCGCCAAGGCTTTGGCCAGCGTGGTCTTACCGGTGCCCGGCAAGTCTTCTAGCAACACATGACCCCCGCTGGCAAATGCCGCCAATAGGCTGCGTACTGCCCGTTGTTGGCCTTGGATCACCGTTTCAATATTATTGAAAAGTTGCAAATAAATGTGCTGTGCAGTCGCAATGCCGTCCATATGCTTTAGCAATACCTCTGGTGGAAAGAAAACAGGATAGGGTTGTTTTAATCGTTTTTATTCGCCGATAATCCCAGGCTAATCACGGATAAATGCCTTTCGCGGCGATCCAATAGGCGTTTAAAACCGCCATGTTCAGGTCAGGCAAAGCTTTGCCCTCTTGCTTGACTGCGGCTTCCATATGATTGAAACGATTAATAAAACGGCGATTAGTGCGCTCTAAGGCAGTTTCCGGGTCTATGCCGACAAAACGGGCATAATTGACCAGCGTAAATAATAAATCCCCAAATTCATCGGTGGCCGCCGCAGTGTCCAAGAGTGCGCCCTCTGCGCCCACATGGGCTTTGAATTCGCCCAGTTCTTCCTCGACTTTAGCCCAGACCGCCGCTCGACTGTCCCAATCAAAACCAACTCCTTGGGCCTTTTGCTGAATACGCCAAGCCTTAATCAGCGCGGGTAGCGAACTGGGCACCCCAGACAACACGCCGCTGTTACCGCCTTTTTCTTGCAGTTTAATGCGTTCCCAACTGCGTTTGATCTCGGCCTCGTCATCGCTGGGCACCTCGCCATATACATGTGGGTGACGGGTAATCAGCTTGTCGCAAAGACCGTTGATCACATCGCTGATGTCGAAAGCTTGTTGTTCTGTGGCAATTTTGGCATAAAACACAATATGTAGCAGTAAATCACCCAATTCCTTTTGGATTTCTGGCAGATTTCCTTGCAAGATGGCATCCGATAATTCATAGGTTTCTTCTATGGTTAAATGACGCAAAGAGTCTATCGTTTGCTTGCGATCCCAAGGACAACGGGCGCGTAACTCATTCATAATCCCCAGCAAGCGCGTCCAGGCTTGACCGTGTTTTTCGTCTTGTGGATTCATCGGCTTGTTTTAGCTCCAAGTTGGGTGATTAGTTGATTTAGGGCTTTAGGACTGGCAGTCCTAAGCTCACTGACCCACTTTAATTTGTCCCTTCGCCAGCGCCTCTAGCACCTGTTCTTTCGGCCCGTCGGCGATTAACCGGCCCTGATCAAACACCAGGATGCGATTGACTAGGCTCAGCAACGAAGCACGGTGGGTGATTAAAATCAGCGTTTTGTCGGTCAACACCGGCAGCAAGCGGGTTTTGAAGGTCTCCTCGGCTTGGTTGTCCATCGCATTGCTGGGTTCATCAAACAGCAAGATCGGCGGTTCCAATAACAGGGCGCGGGCAATCGCTATCGCTTGGCGTTGTCCCCCCGACAAACCGGCCCCCCGCTCGCCCACCATCCAATCAAAACCCAAAGGATGGCGGCTAAACAAATCCTCCAGGCCCGAAATCCGCGCCGCCGCGAGAATGCGCTGATCCTCGACATGGGCCGCACCTAGACTCACGTTATCGCGTAAAGTGCCGTGAAACAACAGCGGGTCTTGTGGTACATAACCGATATTGTGCCGCAAATCGGCGGGGTCTAGCTGTCGGCTGTCGCTGCCATCCAGCAGGATATGGCCGTGATCCGCTTCGTAGAGTCCCAATAAAAGGCGCGCTAGGGTACTTTTTCCAGAACCGGTGCGACCAATAATCGCGACCCGTTCGCCAGCTTGAATCCGGCAATTGAGATGCTGCAACACCGGCAGGTTTTGGTCGGGATAATGAAAACTCAGGTCACGCAGTTCAATCTCGCCTTGCAGGCGTGGGCGGTGCAGAAAATGCCGGGTTGCCGGGCGTTCTTGGGGCTGTTGCATGATGTGGTCGAGGACGCGCAGGGCATTGACCGACTGTTGGTAGCGGGTCAATAAACTGGCCACTTGCGCCAGCGGGGCGAGTGCCCGTCCACCCAAAATGGTGCAGGCAATCAGGCCGCCCAGCGTCAGACTGCCCGCACTGATTAGATAAACCCCCGCGACCACCATCGCGACATAGGCGAGTTGTTGCATCAACACCGAAAAATTGACAATCAGCGCGGATAGAAAACGGGATTTTAGGCTGTTCTGGGCGATTTCCAGGATTAACAGTTCCCAGCGTCGTTGTTGATTGCCTTCTGCGCCTAAGGCTTTGATATTTTCCAGATTACTTAAAATCTCAATCAAGCTGGCCTGTTTTTGTGCGCCTGCTTGTAGGCTGCGCGCAATGATTTGTCGCAACGGCAGTTGTACCAATAAACCAGCCAGTAAAATCAGCAACATCACTAAGGCTGGAATCAACGCCAGCGCACCACCCAAGTGCCAAATCACCAGGACAAATAAACCAGCAAAGGGTAAATCAATTAATGAGGTCAGCGTGGCTGAGGTGAAAAAATCACGAAAAGTATCGAATTCATGTAAATGACTGGCAAAAGCCCCCGCTGAACGCGGCTGAGCCGCCAAGCGGGTATTAAAAATCTGCGCTAACAGCAGGCTGGCCAGTTCTTGATCGGCGTTTTTACTGGCGATGTCTACAAAATAACCGCGCAGGCTGCGCATCAAAAAATCAAAGCTAAACACTAAGCCCGCGCCCACCGCCAATACCCACAAGGTTTCTAGAGCCTGATTGGGCACTACCCGGTCATACACGTTCATCACAAACAGGGGCGCAGTCAACGAAAACAGATTGATGAGCAGGGAAGCCAGCAGCACTTCGCCATACAGGGGCCAAGCCCGCCACAGCGTCGCCCAATACCAGTGACGCGGTGGTTTGGCGGCGGGCGTGCTACTGCGGTTGTCAAAACGATAACGGGGACGTACCAACAGCGCCTGACCGCTGTACTCGCGCTGTAGCTCGCTGACCGCGACCTCGGCCCAGGCATCGCCGAGGTCAGGTTGGATGATTTGTGCGTGTCCGGCTTCGAGCGCTGTCAAAATGACTACTCGTTGATCCGCGAGCAACAACACGGCAGGCAAATCTAGGGGTTTAATCTCCGCCCAATTGAGCCTGACTTGTTTGGCCACCAAATCGGCACGGGCGGCGGCTTGGATAAACAGCGCAGGCGTCAATCCGGTGGCAGCTAACGGTAGCCCCGCCGTGAATTGAGCCGCAGAGCAAGGCCGTTGGTAAAAACGGCTGAGGATCACCAAGGCTTCTAATAAGGCATCAGCAACCGGAGCGCCGGTGACGGCAGCTTGGGGCGTAATAGGGTGGGCAGCGTCCAAAAACACCTCTCCAATCCAAATTGGGCGAGTACAAAAAGATAATTGTTGCTTATAAAACAACAAGTGTGGCAAAATTATAACACCTGCGACGAACGTGTCGCATAGGCGTTGGTAAGCTTGATTGTAACATCATGTTAAATCAAGATGTTATCTCATGTTGTTTGGTATTTTTGGGCAGGAAGGGTATTCTTCATATGTTGTACTTTAACAAATTTTCAGGTGTAGCCAGTGGTATCGCGGTGTTGTTGTTACTGGGCGCGTGCAGCAAGAACGTGAAAGAAACACCTCCAGCAGAAGCCACTACCCCAGTCGCAGAAGCCCCAGCACAGTCGGTCATGACGCCGGAAGTTGCGCCTGTCAGCGCACCAGCAGAAGCTGCTCCTAACCGTCACACGGTAGAAAAGGGTGACACCTTGTACGGCTTAGCCAAAAAATATGGCCATACCGTTAAGGAACTCAAGCAGTGGAATAAGCTGAAATCCAATACGCTCAAGATTGGACAGGAATTGGTCGTCAATCCTTAAGCCAGTTTGGCGGGTGGGATGAATCAAGGGATGCGAACCGCATCCCTTTTTTTATGTGGTGATTAACTACTCGACAGTCAGTGTTTTAATACCATGCTCATGAGCCAATGCGAGGAGTCTCAGGAATCCCTGTTAAAACAGTTTGTGTCACCTACTAACCAGTGAGTGCCCCAAACGCAGTCGAAGAGGGCGATTTTAGAAACCGCGTAGCGCTAACATCTCGCTGGCAGGGCTGCGATCCCCGGTGCAGCTGATCCGGCGCGGGGCTTGTAGCCGTTTGATGTCAAAACCCAAGTCGTTATACAGCGCGATGATTCTGGGCGTGGCTTGATTGGAGGCGATGACTTTGCCAGGATGAGCGGCTAACCAATGAGCCAGGCGCACCTGATCCGCCCATTCAAAGCTTTCCTTCGCATACTGTCTAAATGGCACGTCATAAGGCGGATCGGCATAAATGAAATCGGTTTTTTGTAAGACTAACTGGGAAAAATCACCGCTACAAAACACCCACTTTTCTAATACGCCTTGATAAGCCTGGAAATCCTGGCAGTAATTAATCTGTTTATACCGCCCAAAAGGGACATTAAATCCGCCTTGGCTATTGAATCGACACAGGCCGTTGTAACCGGTGCGGTTGAGATAATAAAACAGCGTAGCGGTTTTTGCGCTGTAACGGCTACGGTTTTGTGGGCTGTTGGCTAGGCGATTAAATTCTAAGCGTTGCGCATAATAATGATCGCTGTCGTTATGCAAGGGGATTTTAATCCGCATCCCCTGTTGCAACTGCTGATAAAAATTAATCAGATGGGGATTAATGTCGTTGAGCAAAGCTTGGGCGGGATTGAAACCCAGCGCAACCGCCAAGCCGCCGCAGAAGGGTTCTACCAGGCGACAATCCGCCTGTGCTGTCCACAAAGGCAATAAATGCGGCAACAGCCAGCGCTTACCACCCGCCCATTTCAGCGGGGGTTTGAGTAATTCGGCGGACATGGAACGGTGAGTCTGGCCAGGCTCAGTCATGCGGCGGACTGAGGCGTGGGCGGGAGTTCTACAAAAAAGGTGGAACCCACTCCCAAGGCAGACTCGGCTCGCAACGTGCCACCGTGGGCACGCATGATGTCTTGGCTAAAGGGTAAACCAAAGCCTGTGCCTTGCTCACCGGCAGTGCCAGGCGTGCTGGTTTTTTCTTCGATCCGAAACAATTTGGGTATCGCCTCGGCAGGAATGCCAATGCCGGTGTCGGCCACGGCGATCACCGAGGGCTGGCCGTCTGGGATATAAAAGCGGATTTTATCGCCTTTTTTACAGAATTTAATGCTGTTAGAAGTCAGATTTTGCAGCACTTCGCCATATAAAGCAGGATCTGCATACAGCCACACGCCAGCTGGAATCTCATTGGATAATTCAATGCCTTTCTGACGGGCTAAATAACTTAAATTATTCAGCATCGCCGTGACGGTTTCATGGGCGTCGATCAATTCCTGGCGGGCAGTGATTTTTCCGGTTTTCAAACGACTGATATTGAGTACATCGCCGATCATTTGTACCAAGGATTTCCCAATGCCCAATAAGCGCCCGACAATTTCATGATGTTCTTCATTGAGCGGGGTTTCATCATCGGTGTGCATGTATTCGAGTGCGGCGAGGATGCCCGCCAGCGGTGAGCGCAAATCGTGAGCCACCAATGACACAAATTTATCTTTCAAATTATTGGCTTGTTCCGCCTGTTCCTTGGCTTCCAACAACTGGCTATTGGCATCGGTCAGTTCAGCCGTGCGTTGTGCCACCAAGTCTTCCAGGTGCAAGCGATACTGGCGCAGCTCATTTTCAATTTGCTTGCGTTCGGTGATGTCTTGGACAGTGCCATTCATCAGCACCAGTTGCCCCGGCCCATCTTGACTGCTACTTAAGCTGGGTTCGCCCTGGAGATGGACGATGCGCACCGTCCCATCAGGGCGCACAATCCGGTGATCAAAGCTGAACGCTTCTCCCTGATGACGCGATTCCAGCATTTCTTCGGTGAACGCCCGATCATCGGGATGCACCTGTTGTAAATAGCTATAAAAATGCGGCACCACTGCGCCAGGCTGCACGCCGAGAATACGATAAATCTCGTCAGACCAGTGTACTTCGTTGCGCAACACATTCCATTCCCAATTGCCCAGATGGGCAATCGCCTGGGCATGTGCCAAACGAGCCTCGCTTTTGCCGACACGCTCCATGGCATAAGCGGCGCGCAACACATAACGCACACGATGGGCTAACAATGGGAAAGTGATGGGTTTGGTGATAAAGTCGGTGGCCCCGGCTTCATAAGCCCGACTGATCGACTCCATGTCGTCTAAGCCCGTGACCAGCAAAATCGGTACGTTTTCACCGCCGGGGAGCTTGCGCAGCTCGTGGCAGGCAGAGAAACCGTCCATCAACGGCATCATCACATCCAGCAACACCACGTCGGGACGGCGGGCTTGAAACAAAGCTAAAGCAGGTGGGCCGTCGCTGGCTTCTTCCACCTCAAAACCGGCTTTTTTCAGGGTATGGCGCATCAACAAACGCATGGTGGCATCGTCATCCACCACGAGAACCAGAGGGATGTAGGCTGGTGTTGTCTGCATAGCTGCACTCAATAGGGTTAAAATGGACGGAAATTAAACAACAGGTTGCACGGCTCAGTACCCAGTCATTGTACACCAGTCTGGCTTAACCACTTATCTAACATGGCCTGCAAATCCGCTTTAGCAAGCGGCTTACTCAGATAATCATCCATGCCAGCGGCTAGGCACTGTTCGCGGTCGCCGTGCAACGCCTGTGCGGTCAAGGCGATGATCGGCGTATGGCGGGCGGGCTGTTGTTGTGCCTCCCACTCGCGAATCAAGCGCGTGCCTTCAAAACCATCGACTTCCGGCATTTGACAATCCATGCACACCAGGTCGTAGGGCCGCTGATGCAGCGCTTGATGCTGCATCAATGCCTGCCAAGCTTGTTCGCCATTGGTCACAATATCTACCTCACAACCCGCGTCCCGTAACATCAGGCCAGTGACCCGCTGATGAACAGTGTTGTCCTCAGCCAACAAAACAGAGTGCTTAGCCAGCGGGTTAGACATTTTTAACTCCTCGCATCCTGTGGAAACACGCCCACTCTGCCTAGGCCGCCACGCCCTCAACGGTGCGACCATTAAAGAAAATAGTGTCGATATGCCCGTGTACGCCAGCCATACCAATTTGTAATTCATCAATAAATTCATGCAAACCCGCGTGGGCCAAGGCGTGGACATCGGCGGTACTCACTTGACGCTGTAAGCGGGCCAAGCTGCGCAACGGCAGGTCATTGCGCGGCATTCCTTGCAAACAGCCTTCAACTTGATTCAAACAAAAGCACACTGAACGTGGAAATTCCGCATTTTTGAAAAAAAAGGCTAACACGCTGGAACCCCGCACCCGCACCATTTGCATATGGCGGCGATACATTTGATAAGCGGTCAGCGATTTCAGCACACTCATCCACTGGATATTATCAAAAGGCGTCAATGCAATTTGATCATCTGGGGTTTTGGGTAACAAACTGGCAGAGCGCACATCCAGAATCCGCGTGGTCATATCCGCCCGTTCTAAATAACGGCCTAAACGCATAAAATCATAGGCCACATCGCGGCTCATGGTGCCATATAACAGGCCCGTGATTTGTTGGATACCTTTAATCACTGTATTCAGAAAATCATAACGGCTGTTTTTAGGAATGCCACCTGGAATTTTACTCTTGGCATACAAATACAAATCATTGACTTGTTCTGAGGCTTCACGCGGAATAATATCGCGTGAAGTGCGCAGATTTTCGCGAGCGTTAGCCAAGGAATTGAGAATAGAACTGGCGTTATTCTTATCGCCTAATAAAAACTTAACCACACTGCGTTCATCAGGGGTTTTGTAGTTTTCATAAAACAAATCCTGGCTACCCATGATCGCAATCAAAGGTTCCCAACCAAAAGTGGTGTTTTTCGGTAAATCCATTAACAAATGCCCGTTCACATTCACCAGGCGAGCAGTGTCCTCGGCCCGTTCTAAACAGCGGCTCATCCAATACACATTTCTTGCAACACGCGATAACATAGCGGCTTCCTTTACAGAGCGTGAGTTAACCGAGAACCTGTCCATCCTGGCCAAGCAGCGAGCAGAGCCGCCTGTTCCACAGATTTATTCAAAAAGACTGCCAGTGTTTCAAAGACTGGCAGTTTTACTGGGATTCTTTAAATACGCACCCTTAGAAAGGAATGTCGTCGTCAAAATCATGCGCAGGTGGCTTTGTCGCAGCCGGACGTGCGGCACTGTTCGGCGCAGCCTGCGGCTGAGCATAGCTGGCAGTGGGCGCATAAGCCGGGGTTTCCCCAGCCTCTGGGTTATAACCCGCATCATCGCCGCGATTGCCCAGCATTTGCATGTCGTTAGCGATGATTTCAGTGGTGTAACGATCTTGCCCGGCTTGATCCTGCCACTTACGTGTTTGCAGACGCCCTTCCACGTAAATTTGTCGGCCTTTACGCAAATATTGCCCAACGATTTCGGCTAATTTATTAAAAAAAACCACGCGATGCCATTCGGTGCGCTCTTGTTTTTCACCAGTGGCTTTATCTTGCCAACTGTCGCTGGTTGCTAAGCTCACCGTGGCCACCGCTGAACCACCGGTGGTGTAGCGCACTTCTGGGTCATTGCCCAAGTTGCCGACTAAGATGACTTTATTGACGCCTCTGGCCATTGTTTTCCTCTCCTGTGCTGAGTGCTTACGGTTCGCCCTAAGACGAATGACCCAAACTGGCACACGCGGCCAGTCTGGGTCGGGCTGGGCGCGTCCGTGCAGAACGGTACGCAACCTTATTAGGTTAAGGATTAGGGGTTTTTGTTGTCAACCGCTTGTTTTTGCTGTTCAGCCGCTTGATTCACTGTGCCTTCAACTGCCTTGGCTTTTTCAAGCGCTTGCGCCTGATCGCTTAAAGGATGGGCCGCCGCAGCAGGAGCCGCTGGTGCTTCAGGTGCCGCAGCCGGTGCGGCTGGCATCACATTCACCGTGACGGCTGGAGCGGCTGGCGGGGCCGCTGGTGCAGCGGCTTTTTTGTCATCGCCACAAGCGGCCAGCAATAAAGGCAGTAATAACACCCAATAACGTGCAGGATAAGTCATGAAATTCTCCGGTTTATCAGTAGATTGTATTCACTTCAGGGTTCAGCATTCAGTTTTTACCCTCAAATTCGGGAAAACCGAATGTCTGCTTTCACTCTACGTTGGCGGATTGCCGCTTGAACGTATTCGCACACACGGCGGGCACATGCTATGCCAAACACGCCGCTAATTTTCTGGGGCCACGGCATACTGATCCAAAGCACTCAGATCCAGATATTTGTGGTCAACTTTTAAATAAGCCACCCCATCTTCGCAGATCACAATCGCCTCGGCAACGCCAGGCACTTGCAATAACTCTTGGCAGAGCAACTTGGCCTGCGGTGCAGTGATGGGGCCGATATTGAGCAAATAATTACTCAAGTAAGAAGGCTTGCGCATGGTTAAAGCCACACTCAGCCACAGCAAATTGACCAGCAAACACGCGGCAAACAGGGCACTTACCCCATAATGCTGGTGTAGCCAACCGCCCCCTAAACCGCCAGCGAACGCACCCAAAAACTGCGTCGTTGCATACACCCCCAACGCAGTACCCTTGCTATCGGGCGGCGCGGTTTTACTGACCAGCGATGGCAGGCTGGATTCCAGAAACAAAAAGGCAATAAAAAACAACAATAATCCTGTTACCAAGGCCAATAAACCCTGATGAAACTCCCACAACCCTAACTGAGTCACCACCAGCAGCCCAATCGCCGCGCTAAAAATCGGCTTCATCAAGCGGCGCTTCTCAGCCAGGATGATCAACGGCACCATTGCCACAATCGCCACAATCATCACCGGCAAATACACCAGCCAGTGTTGAGATTGAACCAAACCCGCGTCCCTGAGCAGCAATGGCATCACCACAAAAATCGCGGTGAGCTGCGTGTGTAGGCTAAAAATACCGAAATTCAAGCGCAGGAGTTGCGTATCCTGTAAAGCCCGCATAAACTGCGCGGGTACTGGTTCAGCATCGCGATGATGACGGCTGTGTACCGGGGTCGGCACCCACAGATACAAAATCCCAATTGCCAACAAGGCCAACACGGCGATCAGCCAAAAAGTCCCAGGCACTCCAATCCAGTGACTGAGTATCGGGCCGCTGATCAAAGCCAGCAAAAACGCCCCGCCGATACTCATCCCCAACACCGCCATCGCCTTGGTGCGGTGTTCCTCGCGTGTCAAATCCGCCGTCAGCGCCATCAACGCGGCTGAAATTGCCCCCGAACCCTGCAACGCACGGCCCACAATGACACCATGAATATCGGTGGCCACAGCCGCGACCACGCTGCCCACCACAAAAATCAACAAACCCATCGTGATCACGGGTTTGCGCCCAAACCGATCCGACAACATCCCAAACGGAATTTGAAATAAACCCTGGGTCAGACCATAAATTCCTATCGCCAAACCCACCAAAGTGGGCGTCACGCCGGGTAATTGCTGCGCATACAAGGCAAAAACCGGCAAAATCATAAACAGCCCCAACATGCGCAAGCTCATGATACTGCCGATAGCCATCGTGGCGCGGCGCTCGCTGGCGGTCATTGCTTGATTCATCAGTACTCCTTACACGGATTGAAAACTGTCCCTCGTCAGGCGGGCATCATACTATTACAGCCGCCAGCAAGTAAGCCGGAAGGGACGCAAAAACCCAGTTAGTTTGATAACTCATGCGAATGGCGCAGGGGCTGCGCTTGCCAAACAGCGAATTTTTGCAACTTTAGGTGAGACTGATTGCGCAGCTTATTTACGTGCAGGCACTTCGCCGCATTCCAACAGCCGCCAGCGGATTGGTTCCAGAGGATATTCTTGCAACAATTGCTGATCCTCCAAGCGTCAAGCGGGCGCAGACATCAGCATTAAAGCCAAGTGCGCCCACGCATGTTTGCTTGGCACTGTGCAACGTATCCCTCTTTGCCTCTCCTGGTTACAACCCATTCCCCATCAAAATAAACGCCGCCCAATGGTAGGGATGTTTTTTATCTTCCTGGCGTAACAGGGTTAATTGCGCTTGGCGAATAGCTTCCAGTTTGGTTAAGTGCTGTGCTTGGCGCAAACGATAAAACGCCTGCATCCAGGCGCTGGTGCTTTGGTCATCCACTTTCCACAGCATTGCCAACACGCTTTTCGCGCCCTGATTTTGCGCTAAGGTGCAGGGCAAACGCATTAAAACGCTTGTCCAAACACAAGTTTGGCACGGTAAGTATCGCTCCAACTGGCCTTGCGACGTTTTTTTGCGAGGCTGCCTGGCGTTGGGTCAGCGTCAAAAAGTCCCATGCATAAATGCCGAGTGGTGGTCATGATGGCGGGTGCATTGCCTTTGCGAATTCTGCTCTCATCTTCACGAAAAACAACATCCAAGCGCCAGTGAAGACGATTTTCAACGTCCCAATGCCCGCGCACCGCTTTGGCAAATAGCCTGGCATCCGCTGCAAAAGAATTAATGAAATATCGGCGTTCCACTGTCTCTTTTTCACTGATTAAACAAACCCGTTCTACCATGCCAATACTTTTCAAGCCTACCCACTTTTCTATATCAGCAATGATGTCAAATTCTCTGTAATCCAATGCTTCGACTGCGCTCAGCACAAGTAACGGCGAATTTCTAAGCGTCCATGTCCTTTATCAATTTCTTCAATAAAATCGTGTTTCACATTCGCATATTCATGCTGTTCTGATGCTTCAAAGAAATCAACCGCTGACCGCCATGGAAAGCGCAGCGAGGGCGGTTAGTCCCCGATAGCCAATGCCCGACCGTAGAGCCGTAGGTTGAAGCGAGAGCGTAAGCCGCAGGAGAGACGCAGCGGGTGTGATTGGCGTAGAGTCATGGGGGAAGGAGTGTGCCGAAGCC